>VFQP010000117.1_pt1 | contig 225105 bp, 222 predicted proteins | sample 3512351 | NCBI WGS metagenome assembly VFQP01 (sample SAMN10412372, study PRJNA504923) | tailings metagenome | isolation source: Relicate 1 Philex TSF1 revegetated site | place: Philippines: Tuba, Benguet | collected 2017-08-29 | reverse complement strand
GCGCGTCGTAGATCGGCCTGAGATAGGGATCGACCTTCTCCTTCATGTCGCCGGGGAGGAAGCCGAGCCGCTCGCCGGCCTCGACCGCGGGGCGGGTCAGGATCAGCCGGTCGACGAGCCCCTTGTCGAGCAGGGCGACGGCCTGCGCCACCGCCAGCCAGGTCTTGCCGGTGCCGGCCGGGCCGATGCCGAAGACCAGTTCGTTGCGCTTCAAAGCTCGGATGTAAGCATCCTGAGCCGGGGTTCGGGCCCGGACGGTGCGCTTGCGGGTGACTATTTCCTCGTGGCCGATGCGCGGCGCGCCGTCAGCCTCGAACAGCGAACCCTGCGAGGTCGTCATGCGGATGGCGCCGTCGACATCGCCGAGATTGATGTCGTTGCCGGCCTTCAGCCGCGCATAGAGATTTTCGAGCACGGTCTTGGCCTGCTCGCACCGCTCCGCCGGCCCGACGAGATTGACGAGATTGCCGCGCGCGGCGGCCTGAATGCCGAGCCGCTTCTCGATGAAGGCGAGGTTCTGGTCGTATTGCCCGAACAATCGGCTGGCGAGGCGATTGTCGTCGAAGGAGAGCGTGATTTCGGCCTCAGCCGTGTCATCGAGCGTCGCAAGCCAAGGAATGTTGCGACCGCTATCCGGCCCGAAGCCGCCCCCTGTGGGATTTTTCAAACGCGCCGTCCTTCGTTGGTGTGGTGCCGATCGAACTCACTCTGCCGCATGCACTGCCATCATATGGTCGCTTCCCCGCCGATCGCCACCGGCTTCGACAAGGTCGCCGTCAAGAGAGTTTGTCTTGGCTCCGGTGATTCGGACAGGGACGATGGTGCCGGCCAGAGACGACGGTCCGATGACCTGAACCGGCGACAGATAGGGCGAGCGCCCGACCATCTGGCCGGGCTTGCGGCCCGGTTTCTCGAACAGGACATCGACGACACGCCCGACGAGGCTCTCCTGGAACGCATGCTGCTGCGCGGCGACAAGCGCCTGCAACTCATGAAGCCGCGCGGTCTTCAAAGGTTCCGGCACCTGCCCACCCATCTCGGCGCCAGGCGTGCCGGGGCGCTGCGAATAGGCGAAGGTATAGGCCGAGGCGTAGCCGACGCGTCGGACGAGATCCATGGTATCGGCGAGATCGGCGTCGGTCTCGCCGGGGAATCCGACGATGAAATCGGAGGACAGGGCGATGTCCGGGCGCGCCGCTCGGATGCGGTCGACAAGCCGGAAATAGTCGTCGCGTGTGTGCTTGCGGTTCATGCGCTTCAGCACCGCCGTCGATCCCGACTGCACGGGCAGGTGCAGGTAGGGCATCAGCGTATCGAGGTCGCGGTGAGCCTCGATCAGGTCGTCGGTCATCTCGCGGGGATGGCTGGTCGTGTAGCGCAGGCGTTCCACGCCGGGGATGCCGGCAAGGCGGTACAGGAGCTTCGCCAGCGTCCATTCCGCGCCATCCGGCCCGACGCCGTGATAGGCGTTGACGTTCTGGCCGAGCAGCGTGATCTCGCGCACGCCGGCTTCGGCGAGCCTGACCGCCTCCGCGACGACCTGCGCCACGGGCCGGGACACCTCCGCCCCGCGCGTGTAGGGCACCACGCAGAAGGTGCAGAACTTGTCGCAGCCCTCCTGCACCGTGACGAAGGCGGTGAGCCCGCGCGAACGCGTCTTGGCTTCGGACGCGGCCGGCAGGGCGTTGAACTTGTCCTCGACGGGAAACTCGGTGTCGACCACGCCCGGCGTGACGCCGGCGCGGGCCACGAGGTCGGGCAGGCGGTGATAGCTCTGCGGCCCGACGACAAGGTCCACGACCTTGGCCCGCCTGACGATCTCCTCGCCCTCGGCCTGCGCGACGCAGCCGGCGACGCCGACGAGCACCTGCCGCCCCTGTGCCTTCGCCTCGTCCTTCAGGACGCGGATGCGGCCGAGCTCGTGATAGACCTTCTCGGCCGCGCGCTCGCGGATGTGGCAGGTATTGAGAAGGATGAGGTCCGCCTCCTCCGGCGTCGCGACCTCGCGATAGCCCTCGGCGCCCATGACATCGGCCATGCGCTGGCTGTCATAGACGTTCATCTGGCAGCCGTAGGACTTGACGTAGACGGCCTTCGGCGCGGGCTTGGTGTCGGTCTCGCTCATCTCATGCTCCGAGGAGCGGTCGTATAGCGATTTTGCGCCCCACCGTCACCTCAACCTTGGATTCAGCGCGTCCCTCAGCCAGTCGCCGAGCAGGTTGACCGACAAAACAAGCCCCGCCAGCACCGCGCCGGGAAAGATCACCACCCACCATTCGCCCGAGAACAGGAACTCGTTGCCGATCTGGATCAGGGTGCCGAGCGAGGGCTGGGTCGGCGGCAGGCCGACGCCGAGGAAGGACAGCGTCGCCTCGGTGATGATGGCGAGCGCCAGATTGATCGTGGCGATGACCAGCACCGGTCCGGTGACGTTCGGCAGGACGTGGCGGAACAGGATGGTCGGCCGCGACAGGCCGATCAGCCGGGCCGCCTGCACATATTCCTTGTTGCGCTCGACCAGCGTCGAGCCGCGCACGGTGCGCGCATACTGGACCCAGAAGGACAGGCCGATGGAGACCACCAGCACCCAGAAGATGATCGTCTCGGAGCGCTGGTTGCCGAACAGGGCGCGCGTCGTGCCGTCGATCAGGAGCGCGATGAGGATTGCCGGGAAGGTGAGCTGCACGTCGGCGATGCGCATGATGAGACTGTCGGCCGCGCCGCCGAAATAGCCGGCGATCAGGCCGAGCGTGATGCCGATCGTCGCAGCCAGCAGCACGCCGAGGAAGCCGACGATGATCGAGATGCGCAGGCCGTAGAGGATCGAGGAATAGACGCAGCGGCCCTGCTGGTCGGTGCCCAGCGGAAAGCGCCATTCGCCCTCGGCGGTCCAGGCCGGCGGCTTGGAGCCGTCGAGGAGGCTCAGCGTCGCCGGGTCGAACGGGTCGTTGGTGGCGATCAGCGGGGCGAGAATGGCGGCGAGCACGAGGACCAGCGCGACGAAGGCCGCCAGCATGGTTACCCAGGAGCGGGTGAAGGAGTGCCACAGATCGGAATCGAGGAAGCGCCGGAAGGCGGATGTCCGCGCTTCGGCAAGCGGTGAGGGTTCGCTCATGGCCATGATCGCCTCCTCACGCCGGCCGCCCGGCGATCCGGATACGCGGATCGACGGCGACGTAGAGGAGATCGACGATGAGATTGATGGCGACGAACAGGGTCGCGACCAGCAGCAGGTAGGCGGACATGATGGGGATATCGACGGTCTGCACGGCCTGCAGGAACATCAGCCCCATGCCCGGCCACTGGAACACCGTCTCGGTGATGATGGCGAAGGCGATGATCGAGCCGATCTGCAGGCCGGTGATGGTGATGACCGGGATCATCGTGTTCTTCAGAGCGTGGCCGAAGTTGATGGCACGGCTGGTGAGGCCGCGCGCCCGCGCGAACTTGATGTAGTCGGCGCGCAGCACCTCCATCATCTCCGACCGCACGAGCCGCATGATCAGGGTCATCTGGAACAGGCCGAGGGTGATCGACGGCAGGATCAGCGAGGACCAGCCCTGAAGGGTCAGGAACCCGGTCGTCCACCAGCCGAGGTCGACCACGCCCTGCCGGCCGAAGGAGGTCAGAAGGCCCAGCGACACCGGGAAGACGAAGATCAGGATGATGCCGATCAGGAAGGTCGGCAGCGATATGCCTACGAGGGAGATCGTCTGGAACAGCTTGGTCAGCGCGGAATTGGGCTTGAGTCCGGAATAGACGCCCATGGGGATGCCGACGAACAGGGCGAACAGGGCCGAGACCAGCGCCAGTTCCATGGTCGCGGGAAAGCGCTCGGCGATGAGCTTCGCGACGCTCTGCTTGCTCTGGTAGCTGACGCCGAAATCGAACCGCGCGGCCTTGCCGACGAAGCGCGCGAACTGCACGACGACCGGGTCGTTCAGGCCGAGCTGCCGGCGGATTTCGGCGCGCTGCTCGGGGGTCGTGTCCTGCCCCACCATCTGGTTGACGGGGTCGCCGACGAAACGGAACAGCGAGAACGCGATCAGCGAGACCGTCAGCAGCACGACGACGGCCTGTCCCATGCGCCGCAGGATGAAAGCGAGCATCGCTCCCCTCGAAACGAATGGGAGCGGCGCGCACGCCGCTCCCGTTGCGGAACTGAGCCGGGCGCGCGGCGCCCGGCGATACGGATCAGCGCTTGTTCACCCAGTGGAACAGGAACTGATTGTCGGCGCGCTGCACGAGCTCGACATTGCGCGCAACGCCCCAGGCCAGCGCCTGCTGGTGCAGCGGAACGTGGCTGAACTCGGAGGTCATGATGCGGTAGGCCTGAGCGATCAGGCCGTTGCGCTTGGCGGTGTCCGTCTCGACCAGGATCTGGTCGGTCAGGGCGTCGACCTGCTGGTTGCAGTAGCCGCCGAAGTTGAACGCGCCGCGCCCGCCCGAGGCTGCGTCGTCGCGGCAGCGCACGAGGTTCTGCAGGACGTTCCACGAGTCGAACGAGCCGGGAGTCCAGCCGAGCAGCGAGAACGACGAGTTGAACCCGCCGGTGGCCAGCACCTTGGCGAAATACTGGGCTCGCGGCACGAAGTTCGGATTGATCTTCACACCGACGCGGGCAAGCATCGCGGTGACCGCCTGGCAGATCGCGCCGTCATTGACGTAGCGGTCGTTGGGGCAGTCGAACATGATCTCGAAGCGCGTGCCGGTCGGCCCGCCCTGACGGGGATACCCGGCCTCGTCGAGCAGGCGGTTGGCGGCGGCGAGATCGAAGGGCGTGCGCGTGAACTGCGCAGAGCCTTCGTAGATCAGCGGCGAGATCAGCAGCGCGGTGGGCGTCGCCGCGCCGCGCATCACCTGGCGGCGGATCGCCTCGATGTCGATCGCCTGGAAGAACGCCTGGCGGACGCGCACGTCCTTGAAGGGGTTCTTGCCCTTGACCGAGGACGCCACGAGTTCGTCGCGGCGCTGATCGAAGTTCAGGAAGATGGTGCGCAGTTCCGGTCCTTCCATGACGCGGGCGTTCTGGCTGGCATTGACGCGCTGGACGTCCTGCAGCGGCACCGGATCGATGACGTCGACCTCGCCGGACAGCAGCGCCGCAACGCGCGTGGGCGCGGACGTGATCGGCGTGAAGATGATCTCGGCGAGGTTATGCTCGACCTTGCCCCACCAGTTCGGATTGCGCTGGTAGACCGTGCGCACGCCGATCTGGTGCTGGGCGATGCGGAACGGGCCGGTGCCGTTGGCATTGAGCGTGGCGAAGCTCGGCGTCGCGGCCGATGCCGAGGTCGGCTGGACGGCGCCGTTCGCCTCCGCCCACTTCTTCGACATCATGTACCAGGTGTCCCATTCGTAATGCAGGATGGGATTGGGCTGCTTCAGCTTGAAGTCGACGGTGTGGCTGTCGACGGCCACCACCTCGACATCGGCGTCGATGCGCGAGCGGAGGTCCGAGTTCTGCGCGCGAACGCGCGTGGCGGAGAACACCACGTCCTCGGCGGTAAAGTCCTCGCCGCCGTGGAACTTGACGCCGCGGCGCAGGTGGAAGCGCCACGTCAGGCCGTTGTCCAGAACCTCCCAGCGCTCGGCGAGGCCGGGGATGATGGTCAGATCCTTGTCGCGGCGGGTCAGCCCCTCATAGGCATTGCCCTGAAGCGACAGCGTGGTCGTCTCGTTGAGGCTGTAGGGGTCGAGCGTGTTGAGGTTGCCCTGGAAGGCGTAGCGCAGGGTCTGGCCCTGCGGCGCCTGCGCGGAGGCGCCGGTGTTCCAGCCGGCAAGGCCGGCGCCGATGGCGAGCGCGAGGCCCGCCGAAAGAAGCAAACGCTTCGTGGTCATGTCCTGTCCCTCTCCCGGGGGTGCTTTGGCGGCCGAGACGTGTTGGTCCGTCGAGGGGCCTGCCGGAAGCGCGCACATTAGACAGGAGAGCCGTCACCCGAAAAGGGGGTGTGCACAAGAAATGCTCACTCGTTTTCGGCCATTCGGGATGACGCCTGTTTCGCGAGGGCGTCGGCCCAGTCCGCCGCCCAGTCGCCCAGGGGACCGAGATGGCGCTCAAGCGCACGCCCCTCCTCCGTCAGCCCGTAGCCCCCCGGAGCGAGGCAGACGAGGCCCGCCGCGCGCAGTTCCTTCAGGCGCTGGTTGAGCACGGCTGGATTGGTCTCCGCAGCATCCTGCAAGGCGCGGAAGGTCAGCGGTCCACGCGCCTGCGTCAGTTCCCAGAGCACGCGCAGCGCCATCCGCCGGCCAAGCAGGTCGAACAGTGCCATGATGGGACGGCCGGTCCGCGAACCGCGCATGGCCTGCCCGGGAAGCGGGGCATTCATGCTATCTTTTCCATAGCGCCTTGGTCTAGAATGCTATCGTAACCATAGCACGGAGAAACGCCATGCCGCGCATCGCCCCCGCCATCCCGCCCTTTCCCGCCTCGATCCAGGAGCGCCTCGACCGCATCATGCCGCCGGGCATGGCGCCGCTGACCCTGTTCACCTCGCTCGCGCGGGACGAGCGCCTGTTCGAGCGGTTCATGGCGGGCGGCCTGCTCGACAAGGGGCACCTGACCCTGCGCCAGCGCGAACTCGTCATCGACCGCATCACGGCGCTGTGCGGCTCGGAATATGAGTGGGGTGTCCACATCGCCCTGTTCGGGCCGCGCGCGGGCCTGACCGAGCAGGAAACCCGCGCATTGGTCCATGGCGGGTCCGCCGATCCGGTCTGGACCGACGAGGACCGCCTGCTGCTCGAGGCCTGCGAGAGCCTGCATGCGACCTGCTCCATCGACGACGCGCTGTGGCAACGGCTCTCGGCCGCCTTCTCCGAAATGGCGCTGGTCGAACTGCTGATGCTGGCAGGCCAGTACCGGACGGTCAGCTACCTGACCAACGTGCTGCGCCTCGAACCTGAAGCCTTCGCGCCGCGTTTCCCGCCCGCCTGAACCTATTGCGGATCGAGCGGCGTCGCCCCGGACGGCGATCCGTCGGCGGCCAGCGTGATCTTCTGCACGCGCGCCTCGGCATCGCGCAGCAGCGCCTCGCAGCGCTTCTTCAACGCCTCGCCACGCTCGTAGATGGCGATGGAATCCTCCAGCGGCACATTGCCGCCTTCGAGCTTCTGGACGATCGATTCCAGCTCGCCGAGCGCCTTCTCGAAGGGCATGGCGGCGACGTCCGCGTGCTTGTCGGCTCCAGCCTTGTCGGCCATGTCGGGCTCCGGGGAATCGGTTCGCTATCCGCGCATCAATGCCATGACATGGGCGCCGACGGAACGGCCAAGGCCTTCGAGGTCGTAGCCGCCCTCCAGAAGCGAGACGACGCGGCCGCCGGCCATCTCGTCGGCGACCTCCATGAGCTTCTGCGTCGCCCAGGCGAAATCGGCCTCGGTCAGGTTGAGATTGGCGAGCGGATCGCGCTCGTGCGCGTCGAACCCGGCGGAGATCAGCACAAGATCGGGCCTGAACGCGCGCAGGCGCGGCAGGATGGCGGCCTCGAATGCCTCGCGGAACGGGTCCGAGCCGTCGCCGGCGCGCAGCGGCGCATTGACGATCTGGTTGTAGGCGCCGGTCTCGTTCAGCGCGCCGGTGCCCGGATAGAGCGGCATTTCGTGGGTGGAGAGATACATGACGCTCGGGTCGGACCAGAAGATGTCCTGCGTGCCGTTGCCGTGGTGGACGTCGAAATCCATGATCGCGACGCGCTCGGCGCCATGGACGGCCTGGGCGTGGCGGGCCGCCACGGCGACATTGTTGAACAGGCAGAAGCCCATGGCCGTCGCCGTCTCGGCATGGTGGCCGGGCGGGCGTGTCGCGACGAAGGCGTTGGACGCCTTTCGTTTCATGACCTCGTCGACCGCGAAGACCGCCCCGCCCGCCGAACGCAGCGCCGCATCGTAGGAGCCGGGCGACAGCGTGGTGTCGCCATCGACATGGACGAGGCCGACGAAGGGTGTCGCGTTCTGAAGACGCTCGACGAATTCGGGCGGATGGACGCGGACGAGCTGGGCGATCTCGGCGAGCGGCGCCTCGTCGCGGGCGAGGTCAGAGAAGCGCTCGTGCTCCAGGACATGGGTAATGATGCGCAGCCGGTCGGCGCGCTCAGGGTGCCCGAAAGGCGTCTGATGCTCGAGGCACTGGGGATGCGAGACAAGCAGCGTCGTCACCTGAAGATGTCCTTTTGCTGCGATCTCGCGGCCCTTCGGGCCCCGGCTTTTCCACGATCCTCATGAAATAACGGATCGAAGGCCCGGCGCAACCGCGACGCACGGCCGAAAAATGCATGCGGGCCGCGCACGCGAACGTGATCGCATGCATTGCTGCAGCCGCGCTGCGGCAATGCGGAATCGGGTTCCCGCGCGGCGGTGCCTATGTCAGCATCGTGACAATCGGCAGATCGCTCGGGGAATCTCATGATCCGTGCATTGGTCCTGGCAGCCGCATTGACGCTCGCTTACCCCGGCTCGGTGACGCCGCAGACACGGCAGGCGGCGACCGAGGTCGACCTCCAGCTCGTCCTGGCCGTCGACATCTCCTATTCCATGGACCCGGAAGAGCAGAGGCTCCAGCGCGACGGCTATCTGCAGGCGATCGTCTCGCCCGAGGTGATGGACGCCATCCGGCGCGGCCTGATCGGCAAAATCGCTGTCAGCTATGTTGAATGGGCCGGGGCCCACGAGCAGCAGGTGGTGATCGGCTGGCGCATCATCGACGGGCCGGAAACCGCCCACGCCTTCGCCGAGGAACTGCGGGGGAAGCCCTATCGGCGCGCCTTCCGCACCTCGATTTCGGGCGCGATCAACGCCAGCGTCAGCCTGCTGGAAAGCTCAGGGCTGCGCTCGCAGCGGCGCGTGATCGACATTTCCGGCGACGGCTCCAACAATAACGGCATGCTGGTTGAGCCGGCGCGGGACGCAGCGCTCGCCAAGGGCATCGTCATCAACGGCCTGCCGATCATGCTGTTCCGGCCGAACAACCGCTATGCCGACGTGGAGAATCTCGACGCCTATTATCAGGACTGCGTCGTCGGCGGCCCCGGCTCCTTCGTCATCCCGATCAAGACGCCGGAGGAGTTCGTGCCGGCGACGCGGCGCAAGCTGATCCTCGAGGTCGCCGGGATCGCGCCACTCTGGACGCCGGACATTCCCTCGGTCGTTCCGGCGCAAAGCCAGCGTTCGGACTGCCTGATCGGCGAGCGCATCTGGCGCGAGCGCTGGGAGCGGAACTGAGCGGAGCCGGCGAAACGCCGGCCTGCGGTCAGCGCGTCGCGAGCCGGACCCTGGTGCCCCATGGATCGGCCGTCTCGACACCGCCGGCCATGGCGGTGACCGTCAGGCCGGCCTCGCGCAGACGACGCTCCTGAGCCGCCAGCATGTCGGCATTCTCGGCTTCCAGCGAGAACCAGCCGAGGCCGATGGCATTGGCATCGCGCAGGCCCGCGCCCCGGCTCTGCCAGACATTCAGGCCGAGATGGTGGTGGTAGCGGCCCGAGGACATGAAGGCCGCACCGCTGCGCTGGCGGGTCGGCGCCATGCCGATGGCCGCATAGAAACTGCCGGCCGGCGTCAGGTCTCCGACGCGCAGGTGGACGTGGCCGATGCGCAGGCCCTCCGGCGCGCCGGCATAGTCGTTGACGCGGATGTTGGTCAGCGAGACGAGGTTGTCGATGTCGAGCTGCTCGGTGCTCATGATCACCGACCCCGCCTCCCAGCGCCATTGCTCCGGTGGGCGGTCGGCATAGACCTCGATGCCGTTGCCTTCGGGATCGTCGAGATAAATGGCCTCGCTGACGCTGTGGTCGGAGAAGCCGGTCAGGCGCACGCGGTTGGAGGCGACATGGACCAGCCAGCGCGCGAGATCGCGGCGGGTCGGCATCAGGAAGGCAGTATGGAAGAGGCCGGCGGAACCGCGTGCCTCGAAAGGCGCGGACGGCTTGTGTTCCAGAACCAGCAGAACCGCGCCGCCGGCTCCGAGCTTGGCCTGCCCTTCGCCGCGCTCGATCACGGCGAGGCCGAGAACGTCGCGGTAATAGGCGGTCATCCGCTCCAGATCCTGCACGACCAGCGACACCGCGCCGATGCGCAGGGGCGTGCGGTGGGCGAAGGGCACGCCCGCCGGCTCGCTGCGCGGGCCGGGCGACACGCCCTCGGCGCCCGCGCCGGCAGCCGCGGCGGCGGCCATCGAGGCGGCACCCGCCAGTTCCAGCAATCGCCTGCGTGTCGGCCCCGTCATCGCCTGTCCCGCTTGTTTCCGCTACCTCGGCCGCCGGTAGCACGGGGCAGCGGCTCAGGCACTTCACGTGGTCGTCAGGCAACCGTGAAGCGCAGGATTGACCCCCGCAAGCCTGCCGGACGATGGTCGGGTGCGGAGCCGGTGCCGGCTCGCCTTCGGAGCATCCCATGGCGCTGGAACTCTATTCAGCCTATCTCCTCGCCACACTGCTGATTGTGCTGGTGCCCGGCCCGACCGTCACGCTGATCATCGCCAACGGCCTGACCCATGGCACGCGGGCCGGCCTGCTGAATGTGGCGGGCACGCAGGCGGGTCTCGCCATCATGATCGCCGTGGTCGGCTTCGGCCTCAGTGCGGCGGTCGCGACCATGGGGCACTGGTTCGAGTGGCTGCGGCTCGCGGGCGCGGCCTATCTCATCTGGCTCGGCTGGAAGATGATCCGCTCGGCGGGCAAGGGCGCCAACGGCGTGAGGCGGACGGAAGCGCCGCGCGGCGGCTTCTTCCTTCAGGGGCTGGTCGTCGCCCTGTCGAACCCGAAGACCCTCGTGTTCTTCGGCGCCTTCTTCCCGCAGTTCATCGACCCGGCCCGGCCCTACGGGCTCCAGATCGCCATTATGGGCCTCACCGCGCTGATCATCGCGGCGGTCTCCGACAGCGCCTATGCCGTCGTCGGCGGGCGCACGGGCCGCACGGTCTCGCAGGCCGGCATACGCCTGATGTCGCGGATCAGCGGCGGCTTCCTGATCGGCGGCGGCCTCTGGCTGGCGCTGTCGCGCTCGCGCTGATCTGCCGCGCGAACCATCCCCTTGCCTTGGCAGGCGCTTCGGGCTTGTCTCTGCGCCGATTTTCCAGGAGGACACCATGGACTTTGGCCTTTCCGACAAGAAGGCGCTCGTGCTGGCATCGAGCCGCGGCCTCGGCCTCGGCATCGCGGAGGCGCTCGCCGCCGAAGGCGCGACGGTCATGCTGGTCGGCCGCACCGCCGACCGCATCAAGGCCAATGCCGAGGCGATCACGGCCCGCGGCAAGGGCAAGGCCTACGGCATTGCCGCCGATCTCGGCGCGCCGGGCGCGGTGGACGAGATCGTCGCGCTTGCCGAGAAGACGCTCGGCCAGATCGACATCCTCGTGAACAATACGGGCGGCCCGCCCGCCAAGCCCGCGACCGAGGTTGCCGCCGACGAATGGGGCAAGCTGTTCAAGGTGATGGTGGAGCCGGTGTTCCAGATCACCGCCAAGGTGCTGCCGGGCATGCGCGCGCGCAAATGGGGCCGCATCCTCACCGTCGCCTCCTCGGGCGTCGAGAATCCGATCCCGAACCTCGCGCTGTCGAATGCACTGCGCTCGACCATCGTCGGCTGGTCCAAGACGCTGTCGACCGAGGTCGCCAAGGACAATGTCACCGTCAACATGATCCTGCCGGGCCGCATCGCGACCGACCGCATCAAGGAACTGGACGAGGCCAATTCCAAGCGCTCGGGCAAGTCGATGGAGGAGATCCAGACCGCCTCGATTGCGACGATCCCGGCCGGCCGGCTCGGCACGGCGGATGAATTCGGCGCAACCGCCGCCTTCCTGTGCTCGAATCAGGCCGGCTACATCACGGGATCGAAGATCCGCGTCGACGGCGGCGCGACCAAGAACGTCTGATTGACGCTTTCGCCGCCTGTTCCGTGCGCTGATGCAAACGGGGCGGGCGGCGATGCCGGTCGCCATCGACCCGGACCCGCGCTAGCCTCGAAGCATCATCCCGATGCGAAATGAGGAGCGCCCGATGTCGTTCTCCCCCTCCCCCGATCCGGCCCTCGGCGACAAGCTCGCCTGCGACGCCATCGACATGCTGATCGTGCCGCGCACGCACGATCTCGGCGGCTTCACCGTGCGGCGCGCCCTGCCCTTCGCCAAGCGGCGCATGGTCGGTCCCTTCATCTTCTTCGACCATATGGGTCCGGCGGAGTTCAAGGACGGCGGCGGGATCGACGTGCGTCCGCATCCCCATATCGGCCTCTCCACCGTCACCTATCTGTTCGAGGGCGAGATCCAGCACCGCGACTCGCTCGGGACCTACGTTCCGGTCCGCCCCGGCGAGGTGAATCTGATGACCGCCGGGCGCGGCATCGTCCATTCCGAGCGCACCGACCCGGTCCTCAAGGCGAAGGGCCACAAGCTCCACGGCATCCAGAGCTGGGTGGCGCTGCCGAAATCGCACGAGGAGGTCGCCCCCGGCTTCGACCACGTCGACGAGGCGGCGCTGCCGGTGATCAAGGGCGACGGCAAGACGATCCGCGTCGTCATGGGCACGCTCTACGGCGAAACCTCGCCGGTGACGCAGAACTGGGAGACGATCTACGGCGACGTGGTGCTGGACGCCGGCGCGAAGCTGCCCGTCGACGCCGACACCGACGAGCGCTGCATCTACGTGGTCTCCGGCGAGATCGACCTGCAGGGCGACATTTTCCGCGAGGGCCAGTTGCTGGTGCTGCGCCCCGGCGACCGCATCACGCTCTCGGCTGTGACCCCTGCCCGGATCATCCTCTGCGGCGGGGCGACCATGGACGGACCCCGCCACATCTGGTGGAACTTCGTGTCGTCGTCGAAGGAGCGGCTGGAACAGGCCAAGGAGGACTGGAAACAGAAGCGCTTCGACATCGTGCCGGGCGACGAAGAGGACTTCATTCCGCTTCCTGAGTGATTATTTTCCTTGACCAGCGTAACGCTGCATGATAGGAGTTCAGGCACGTTCCAAGAGTCCGTCTGCCGGGGCCTCTGAAGGACCGGCTGGCGACGGCCACCTCGTTTTGGGGCAAGGCGGACGCTTGGACCCTCGCCGTCTCGTAATCCGAAGGAACCGCCCGATGACCGCCAGCACTGTCGATGCCGCCACCCTGTCGGGCTGGATCGCCGCCGGCGACGCCGTCGTGGTCGATGTGCGCGAGCCCGCCGAATTCGCCGGCGGGCACATTCCCGGCTCGCTCTCCGTGCCCATGTCGAAGCTTGGTGGCATGGAGCTGCCGGCGGCCGGGTCACGCAAGCTGGTGCTGGTCTGCGCCTCTGGTCGCCGCAGCGAGATGAGTTGCGGCAGGGTGGCGGAGAGGACCGGCGGCACGGTGCATTCGCTCACCGGCGGGCTCGCCGCCTGGCGGCAGGCGGGCGGCGCGGTGGAGGGCACGGGCCGCAACGTGCTGCCGCTCGACAGGCAGGTGCTGATCGGCGCCGGCTCGGTCGTCCTGACCGGCGTCGCCCTCGGCACGCTCGTTCATCCGGGCTTCCATGCGCTCTCGGCCTTCGCGGGAGCCGGCCTGATCGTCGCCGGCACCACCGGCTTCTGCGGCATGGCGCTGATCCTCGCGCGGATGCCGTGGAACCAGGCGCCGCGCTCGGCCTGACCGCTGCCCTGCCTGCGCCAATAAGCCGCCCTGTCCCTGCTGCATTGCGATCCCCAGCTCGGTGGTGTACCCCTCGGGCCTTCGCGTCCGCATTGAATCCGTCCCGCCGTGCAGCCGGTGACACGAGTGACAGACCGTCCCCATACGCCTCTTCTCGACCAAATCCGCATCCCGTCGGACCTGCGCAAACTGCCGGAATCGCAAATCCGGCAGGTCGCTGACGAGCTGCGCGCAGAGACCATCGCGGCCGTTTCGGTGACCGGCGGCCATCTCGGCGCGGGCCTCGGCGTGGTCGAACTGACCACCGCCCTGCACTACGTCTTCGACACGCCGGCCGACCGGATCATCTGGGATGTCGGCCACCAGGCCTATCCGCACAAGATCCTGACCGGCCGGCGCGACCGCATCCGCACGCTCCGGCAGGGCGGTGGCCTGTCCGGCTTCACGAAGCGCTCCGAGAGCGAGTTCGACCCCTTCGGCGCGGCCCATTCCTCGACCTCCATTTCGGCGGGCCTCGGCATGGCGGTGGCGCGCGACCTGTCGGGCGCAAAGAACCATGTGATCGCGGTGATCGGCGACGGCGCGATGTCGGCCGGCATGGCCTACGAGGCGATGAACAATGCCGGCGCGCGGCACGAGCGGCTCATCGTCATCCTCAACGACAACGACATGTCGATCGCGCCGCCGGTGGGTGCCATGTCGGCCTATCTGGCGCGGCTCGCCTCGGGCAAGACCTATCTCAAGCTGCGCGACATCGGAAAGCAGCTCACCAAGAGCCTCGGCAAGACCATCGACCGCACGGTAACCCGCGCCGTGGAGCACGCGCGCGGCTTCGTCACCGGCGGCACGCTGTTCGAGGAGCTGGGCTTCTACTATGTCGGCCCCATCGACGGGCACAATCTCGACCACCTGCTCCCCGTTCTGAAGAACGTCCGCGATGCCGATTTCGGGCCCATCCTCGTCCATGTCGTGACGCAGAAGGGCAAGGGATATGCCCCGGCCGAGGAGACGCCGGACAAGCTGCACGCCGTGGCGAAGTTCGACGTCGTCACCGGCGCGCAGGTGAAGGCCAAGGCCAATGCGCCTAGCTACACCAAGGTCTTCGGCGAGAGCCTGATCAGGCAAGCCGCGAAAGACGACAGGATCGTCGCCATCACCGCCGCCATGCCCTCGGGCACGGGCATCGACCTGTTCGAGAAGGCCTTTCCCGCCCGCACCTTCGATGTCGGCATTGCCGAGCAGCACGCGGTGACCTTCGCGGCGGGCCTTGCCACCGAGGGCTACAAGCCGTTCTGCGCGATCTATTCGACCTTCCTGCAGCGCGCCTACGACCAGGTCGTCCACGACGTGGCGATCCAGGGCCTTCCCGTGCGCTTCCCCATCGACCGCGCCGGCCTCGTCGGCGCCGATGGCGCGACCCATGCCGGCTCCTTCGACGTTGCCTATCTCGGTTGCCTGCCGGGCATGACCATCATGGCGGCGGCCGACGAGGCCGAACTCGTCCATATGGTCGCGACCGCTGCCGCCTATGACGAAGGCCCCATCGCCTTCCGCTATCCGCGCGGCGAGGGCGTCGGGGTCGACATGCCGGCGGAAGGCGTGCCGCTGGAAATCGGCCGCGGCCGCATCGTCAGGCAGGGCACGCGCATCGCGCTGCTGTCGCTCGGCACCCGGCTATCGGAGGCGCTGAAGGCGGCCGAGGAGCTGGGTGCGCTCGGCCTGTCGACCACGGTCGCCGATGCCCGGTTCGCGAAACCCCTCGATATAGACCTCGTCACCCGGCTCGCGCGCGAGCACGAGGTGCTGGTGACCATCGAGGAAGGCTCCATCGGCGGCTTCGGCTCGTTCGTGCTGCATGCGCTAGCCGACAAGGGCCTGCTCGACGGCAAGTGCCGCGTGCGCTCGATGGTGCTGCCGGACGTCTATCTCGATCACGACAAGCCCGAGGCCATGTACGCCGCGGCCGGCCTCGACGCGAAGGGCATCGTCGCCAAGGTCTTCGAGGCGCTGGGGCGGGAGGTCGTGCCGGCCGCGGTTCCCGGCGCTCTCAGGGCGTGACCGGCCGCCGGCTCCGCGCCGACCTGCTGCTGGTCGAGCGCGGTTTCTTCGACAGCCGCGCCAGGGCACAGGCGGCCATTGCCGCGGGGCTCGTGGTGGCTAACGGCAAGCCGGTGAAGAAGGCTTCCGAGGACATCATCGCAACGGCGGCGATCACCGCCGAGGCGCCGCATCCGTGGGTATCGCGCGGCGGCATGAAGCTGGCGAAAGCGCTTGAAGCCTTCAAGGTGCGGCCGACGAACCGCATCTGCCTCGATGTCGGCTCGTCCACCGGCGGCTTCACGCATGTTCTGCTGACCGAAGGCGCGAGCCATATCGTCGCGGTCGATACCGGCCGTGACCAGTTTCACGCCTCGCTGCGATCAGACCCGCGCGTGACGCTGATGGAAGGCACGGATATCCGCAAGCTGACGCCGGGCATGCTTCCAGCCCTGCCGGACCTCGCCGTCATCGATGTCAGCTTCATCTCGCTGAAGCTGGTCCTGCCGGCGGTGTCGCGCCTGCTCAGCGCCGATGCCGAACTGGTCGCGCTGATCAAGCCGCAGTTCGAGGTCGGCCGCGCGGCAGTGGGCAAGAACGGCATCGTCACCGACGACGCCGCGCGGGACGCGGCGGTCACCGGCATCCGCGCGGAGGCCGAACGGCTCGGCTGGCGGATCGGCGGGATGATCGACAGCCCCATCGCTGGCGGCGACGGCAATCGCGAGTTCCTGATGCATGGGTTTAGACCGTGAGGGCAGATGGCCCCACCCGCACCCTCCCCTTCTCGCTCCGCTCGAAGGAGAGGGGGACTATGGCGCTCGCCCGAGATTGCCATCGGCAGCGCCAGGCGCAACGGTTCGACGAAAGGCGCGGCGCGGTAGTCCCCCTCTCCTCGCGGAGCGAGGGGAGGGTAAGGGTGGGGCCATTGCGAGTTTCGACATGACCACTCGCCTCACCATCTCCCATGTCGGCCACCGCGGCGACGGCGTCGCGGACGGCCGCTTCGTGCCCTATTCGCTGCCCGGCGAGGTCGTCGAGGTGGCGGGCGAGGCCGAGCGCGCCGCGCCCGCGCGCATCCTTGAGCCCAGCCCCGACCGGGTGGAGCCGCCCTGCCCGCATTTCGGCACCTGCGGCGGCTGCGCGCTCCAGCACTGGGCGAGCACGCCCTATCTCGACTGGAAGCGTGACCTCGTCGCCACGGCGCTGCGCCAGCACGGCCTCTCCGCAGACATAGCGCCCACTATCGATGCCCATGGCGAGGGCCGCAGGCGCGTGACGCTGCACGCGCGCCGGCGCGACGGGCGCGAGTTGAAGGTCGGCTTCGCTGCGGCCCGCAGCCACGCGATCATCGCCATCGATGCCTGCCCGCTGCTGGCACCCTCGCTGGATACGGCCCTGCCGGCCGCGCGTGTCGTCGCCCGGGCGCTGGAGGGCATCGGCAAGCCGCTCGACATCCAGGTCACCGCCACAGCCCAGGGCCTCGACGTCGACCTGCGCGGCGCGGGCCGGCTGGCTGAGAAGGAGCGGCTTGCGCTGATCGCCGCGGCGAACGCCGCCGGTCTCGTCCGGCTCACCAATCACGGCGACCTCGTCATGCAGCGAGAGCAGCCGACGCTCGCCGTCGACGCCATCCGCGTGCCGCTGCCGCCCGGCGCCTTCCTGCAGGCGACCGAAGCGGGGGAAAACGCCCTCGCCGGCCTCGTGCTGGACGCTGTCGGCAAGGCGAAATCGGTGGCAGACCTGTTCTGCGGTATCGGTCCCTTCGCGCTGCGCCTTGCGCGGCGGGCGAAGGTTCTGGCGGCCGATTCCGATGCGCAGGCGGTTGCCTCGCTCGCGGCCGCGACGCGCAACGCCTCGGGGCTGAAGCCGATCCGCGCCGAGGTGCGCGACCTGTTCCGCCGCCCCTACATGGCGAAGGATCTGAAGGGGCTCGACGCCGTCGTCTTCGATCCGCCGCGCGCGGGCGCGGAGGCGCAGGCCGCCATCCTCGCCAAGACCGATATCGGCGGCATCGTCGCGGTCTCGTGCAATCCCGGCACCTTCGCGCGCGATGCGGCGATCCTCGTCGCGAACGGCTGGAAGCTCGGCACGGTGACCCCGGTCGACCAGTTCAAATGGTCGGCCCATGTCGAGCTGGTCGCCGCCTTTACCCGCTAGGTTCGCGGCGCGGCCGCACGCGCCAGCCGGTCGCGAATGGCCTCGCCCAGCCCGTCGCGCGGGAGCGGCATGACCGCGATCCGCGCGGTGCCGGACGCATCCAGCGCGCGCAGATGGCCGAACAGATTGGCGGCAGCCTCGGCGAGGTCGCCGGTGGGCGACAGGTTGAGCACGCGGCCCGCACCCGGCGGCAGATCCGACCCGAAGGCCAGCAGCGCTTCGTCCGGCGACACGTCCCTCGCATCGAGGCGGATCGCGGCGTTCGGCGCATAATGCGAGGCGAGCATGCCGGGCGCGATGGTGGTCTCGCCGGACGCCGCCGCCAATGCCCGGCCGATCACCGCCTCGACGGCCTCGCGCGGCACGCCGCCCGGCCGCAGCAGGACGGGAGCATCGCCGAGGCAGGCGACGATGGTCGATTCGACGCCGACCTCGGTCGAGCCGGCATCGAGCACCGCGTCGATCCGGCCGTCGAGATCGGCCAGCACATGGGCCGCCGTGGTCGGGCTGACATGGCCGGACCGGTTGGCCGAGGGCGCGGCGACGGGGCGGCCGGTCGCGTTCAGGAGAGCGCGGGCGACCGGATGGCTCGGCACGCGGAGGCCGACCGTGTCGAGCCCGGCCCGCGCGAGATCGGCAATGCCGGCTCCCGCCGCCATGGGCACGACCAGTGTCAAAGGCCCCGGCCAGAAGGCTTCGGCCAGCGCCCGCGCATCATGGTCGAACAGGCCGAGGTTCAGCGCCTCGGCGGGCTCGCCGACATGGGCGATGAGCGGGTTGAAGCTCGGCCGGCCCTTGGCCTCGTAAATGGCCGCCACGGCCCGCCCGTCGGTCGCATCCGCGCCGAGGCCGTAGACCGTCTCGGTCGGCAGGGCGACCAGCCGGCCGGCGCGCAGGAGACGCGCCGCTTCGGCGATGCCGGCGGCATCGGCAGACAGAAGACGGGTGAGGGACGCGGACATGGCCCGGCGCTTAGCACGGCGATCAAGGAAACTCACGCCTTCCCATCCTCGCCATGTGCTTCTCCGCCCCTCACCCTTCCCTCTCCCCGCAAGCGGGGAGAGGGTTCTGAAGCGTCGCGTGTCCATCGAAAAGGCCACGCCTGGCACAGTTATTGAGGATCGGGCGGGAGGCTGGAGCTCCCCTCTCCCCGCTTGCGGGGAGAGGGCAAGGGTGAGGCAAACACCCACATCCTCATCGACCCCGTCATCCGTCCGGCGTCCTTGCCGGTCCCTTAAGCCGGACCTAAAGATCGGCAGACTGGAGAAGACCGATGACCTATCGCGCGCCCGTTGCCGACATAATCGCCACGCTGAAGGATGCCGCAGGCCTCGATCAAGCCATCGCGAGCGGCCTCTACGGCGACCTGACCCTCGACGATATCAAGGCGATCCTCGAGGAAGCCGGCAAGTTCGCGGCCGACCGGATCGCGCCGCTCAACACAGTCGGCGACAAGCATGGCACGCCGTTCAAGGACGGCACGGTGACCACGGCGCCGGGGTGGAAGGAGGTCTATACGGACTGGGCCGCCGCCGGCTGGAACGGGCTGATGGCCGATGCCGACTATGGCGGGCAGGCCCTGCCCTGCGTGATCAACTCGGCCTGCACCGAAATGTGGAATGCCGCCTCGGGCGCCTTCGGCGTCGGGACGGTGCTGACGCAAGGCGCGATCGAGGCGATCACGGCCCACGCCTCCGATGCACTCAAGGCGAAGTATCTGCCGAAGATGATCTCCGGCGAATGGACGGGCACCATGAACCTGACCGAGCCCTCGGCCGGTTCGGACCTGTCCGGGGTCCGCACCCGCGCCATCCCCGCTGGCGACGGCACGTACCGCATCACCGGCTCGAAGATCTTCATCACCTACGGCGAGCACGACCTCACCGAGAACATCATCCACCTCGTCCTCGCGCGCCTGCCGGACGCCCCGGCGGGCACCAAGGGCATATCGCTGTTCATCGTGCCTAAATTCCTCGTCAACGAGGACGGCACGCTGGCCGAGCGCAACGACGTGCGCTGCCATTCCATCGAGCACAAGCTGGGCATCCACGGCTCACCGACCTGCACCATGGTCTATGGCGACAAGGGCGGTGCGATCGGCTGGCTGGTGGGCGAGGAAAACCGCGGCCTGATGGCCATGTTCACGATGATGAACAATGCCCGCCTCGCCGTCGCCCTGCAGGGTGTCGCCATCGCCGAGCGGGCGACGCAGCAGGCGGTGGCCTTCGCGGCCGAGCGCCGGCAGGGCAAGGCGCCCGGCTCGAAGACCGAGGGCACCAGCGCGATCATCGAACATCCGGACGTCAAGCGCATGCTGGCGACCATGCGCGCCTATACCCGCGCCTCGCGCGCCATCTGCTACCGGCTGGCGGCCGAACTCGACCGCGCCCATCTCGGCAAGACCGAGGATGAGCGCCGCGCCGGCAATGCCCGTGCGTCCCTCCTCACCCCCATCGCCAAGGCCTTCTCCACCGACATCGGCAACGAGGTCGCTTCCCTCGGCGTGCAGGTCCATGGCGGCATGGGCTTCGTCGAGGAGACGGGCGCTGCCCAGCACATGCGCGACGCCCGCATCTACGCGATCTACGAGGGCACCAACGGCATCCAGGCCATCGACCTCGTCACCCGCAAGATCGGGATCGACGGCGGCGCGCTGGTCGATGCCGAGATCGCGCGCATGCGCAAGGTGATCGCCGATGTCGCCGGCACCAACGCCGCCGATTTCGGGCGGACCGCGCCGCGCCTGGCCGAGGCTGTCGACGCGCTGGAACGCGCGACGAAGCATCTGCTGGCTGCGCTGAAATCCGACCCTGCCGACGCGCAGGCGGGGGCAACGCCCTATGCGCGGCTGTTCGGCCTTGCCCTCGGCGGCACGTCGCTGGCGGAGAAGGCGCTTGCGGCCCGCGCCAACGGCAGCTCGGACACGGTGCGCGCGGAAGCCGTGGGCCTCGCCCGCTTCTTCGCCGAGAACCTCGCCACCGCCGCCTCCGGCCTTGCCGAGAGCGTCGTTTCCGGCGGCGCCAGCATCACCGACCTCGACATCCCGCTCGCGAGCTGAAGGCCATCATGACCGATCACGTCAGCATCACCCGCCAGGATAACGGCGTCGTCCTCGTCCGCATGACGCGGCTCGACAAGAAGAATGCCCTGACCGGCGCCATGTACGACACGATGCGCGGCGTCATCGAGAACGCGGCGGCCGAGGGCACCCGCGCCGTGGTCTTCGCGGGCGGGCCGGGCGTCTTCACCTCGGGCAACGACATCGCAGATTTCGTGCAGCGTTCGGCAGGCGGTGCGAAGGGCTCGCCCGCCGGCGATTTCATCAAGGCGCTGGCGACCGTCGAGGTGCCGATGATCGCGGCGGTGGACGGCCTCGCCATCGGCGTCGGCACCACCATGATGCTGCACATGGACCTCGCCTATGCGAGCCCGAACGCGCTGTTCCGCATGCCCTTCGTCGATCTCGGCCTCGTGCCGGAAGCGGCGTCATCGCTCGTCTTCCCGCGGCTCGCCGGCATCAAGAAGGCGACCGAATACATCATGCTGGCCGAGCCGTTCGGCGCGAAGGAGGCCGAGGCAATCGGCCTCGTCAATCAGGTCGTGACCCCCGAGGAGCTGGAAACGAAGGCCCTGGCCGCAGCGGCGAAGCTCGCCGCCAAGCCGCCGACCGCGCTCGCCCATACGCGGCGGCTGCTGCGCAAGGGGTCGGAGGAGGTTCGCGCCCGCATGGACGAGGAAGGCGCGCTGTTCGCCGAATTGCTCAAGGGCGACGAGGCGAAGGGCGCCTTCATGGCCTTCATGACGCGGAAGTAGGATCGGCAATAGGCAGTCGGCAGTCGGCAGTCGGCAGTCGGTGAGCCCTGTCGATCTGGTTGCCCTCTTTCGACTGCCGACTGCCCATTGCCGACTGCCAACCACGGGAGACCGCCATGAGCCTCAACGGGAAGACGCTGTTCATCACCGGCGCCTCGCGCGGCATCGGCCTCGCCATCGCGCTGCGCGCCGCCCGCGACGGCGCCAATATCGTGGTCGCCGCCAAGACCGAGACAGCGCATCCGAAGCTGCCCGGCACGATCTATTCGGCGGCGGAGGAGATCGAGGCGGCCGGCGGCAAGGCCCTGCCGCTGGTGGTCGACGTGCGCGAGGAAGAGAGCGTCGCCGACGCCATCGCCAAGACGGTCGAGCGCTTCGGCCATCTCGACATCGTCGTCAACAATGCCTCGGCCATCAATCTCGCCCCCGCCGAGAAGCTGGACATGAAGCGTTTCGACCTGATGCATCAGGTCAATGCGCGCGGCACCTACCTCACCTCCAAATGCGCCATTCCGCATCTGAGGGCGAGCGCGGCGGCCGGCCGCAACCCGCATATCCTGGCGCTGTCGCCGCCGCTCGACATGAACGTCAAATGGTTCGCCGGCACCACCGGCTATTCCATGGCGAAGTTCGGCATGAGCCTCGTAGTGCTCGGCCTGTCCGGCGAACTGAAAGGCGCGGTCGGCGTCAACGCGCTCTGGCCGCGCACGACAATCGCCACCTCGGCGATCAGGAACCTGCTCGGCGGCGACAACCTGATGGCCATGAGCCGCTCGCCGGAGATTCTGGCGGATGCCGCCCACGCCATCTTCTCGAAGCCATCGAGCTTCACCGGCAATTTGCTGATCGACGACACGTTCCTTAGCGGCGAGGGCGTCACCGATTTCGACCGCTACCGGATGGACCCGTCGCAGGCGCTGGCGCCCGACTTCTTCGTTCCCGAGAGCATCGCGCCGCCTGCGGGAGCGACCTACGGGCCGCTGAAGGGCTAGAGGAAGGCAGTGCCTCAGACCTCCAGCATCTCCGTCGACTTGATCTCGATGCCGAAGCCGCCGAGGCCGACATAGTGCCGGGTCTTGGAGGCGAGCAGGCGGATCTGGGTCGCGCCGAGATCGCGGAGGATCTGCGCGCCGAGGCCGATCTCGCGCCACTGGTCGTCACGCAGCTTGGCCGAGCCATGGCTTTCCTGGCTGTCCGGCGCGGTGGCCGCCAGCGACTGCGCGGGCACGCCGGCCGTGCCGTCGCGCAGATAGATCAGCACCCCGCCCTTCTCGGCCAGCTTCTTCATGGCGCAGTCGTTGACGCGGTTCTTGCCGAACACGTCGCGCAGCACCGTCTCGCGATGCAGGCGCACCAGCGTCGGGCCGTTGTCGTTGACCTCGCCGAAGACCACGGCCAGATGCTCCACCCGGTCGTAGGGCGTGCGGTAGGCGATGCCGCGGGCCGGGCCGTAGGGCGTCTCGATGGCGAATTCGCCGGCCCGCTCGACCAGCTTGTCGCGCGCCTGCCGGTATTTGATGAGGTCGGCGACCGAGACCAGCAGCAGGCCGTGCTTCTCGGCGAAGGCCTTGACCTGCGCGCCGCGCGTCACCGTGCCGTCGTCGTTGACGAGCTCGCAGATGACGCCGATGGGCGGCAGTCCCGCGAGCTTGCAGAGATCGACCGCCGCTTCCGTATGGCCGGAGCGCATGAGCACGCCGCCGTCCTTGGCGATCAGCGGGAAGATGTGGCCGGGACGGACGAAATCGACTGCGCCGACATTGGGATTGGCGAGAGCGCGCACCGTTGCGGTGCGGTCATCGGCCGAAATGCCGGTGGTCGTGCCGTGGCGGTAGTCGACCGAGACGGTGAAGGCGGTGCCGTGGGGCGAGTCGTTCGAGGACACCATGGGATCGAGGCGCAGGCGCTGCGCCTCGCCCACCGTCAGCGGCGTGCAGACGATGCCGGAGGTGTGGCGGACGATGAAGGCCATCTGCTCCGGCGTGCAGAGCGAGGCCGCGACGATCAGGTCGCCCTCGTTCTCGCGGTCGTCGTCGTCGGTCACGACCACCATCTGGCCCTTGGCGAAGGCGTCGAGAGCGGCCTTCACGCGTTCGGTCGCTTCAAGCATGGCTCTCTCCTCGTCGCGCGGCCCCTTGAGGCCGATGAAATCGTTGGGGGTGACGGCGCCGCCGGTCAGTTCGGCGATGCGCTCGGCCGTCTCGCGCGACATCCACGGCGCCTCACCGTTGCAGAGCGCCGTGATCGTGCCCGGCGAGACGCCGAGGCTTCTGGCAAAGGCGATGCGGGTCAGCCCTGCGCGGGCAAGCCAGATGTCGAGCTTCATGGGCCCAAGATGGGCGCGGCAGGAATTTCAGTCAAACTGAAATCCCGCAATATCAGATCTGCATTTCGGCAGAGGTGAATAAACTCGGCAGTCGCCAATGGGCAATCGGCAGTCGATGAATCCGACTGCCTACTCCCGACTGCCCACTGCCTACCCGTTCTGGCCGCGGTGCCTGAGATAATGGTCCGCGATCACACAGGCGACCATGGCCTCGCCGACAGGGACAGCCCTTATGCCGACGCAGGGGTCGTGGCGGCCCTTGGTCAGGATATCGGTCTCGCCGCCCCTTTTGTCGATGGTCAGCCGGGGCTGGAGGATCGAGGACGTCGGCTTCACCGCGAAGCGCGCAACGACGGGCTGGCCGGTGGAAATGCCGCCGAGAATGCCGCCGGCATGGTTCGACAGGAACAGCGGCTTGCCGTCATTGCCCATGCGGATTTCGTCGGCGTTCTGCTCGCCGTTGAGCGAGGCCGCGCCGAAGCCCGATCCGATCTCGACGCCCTTCACCGCGTTGATGCCCATGAGCGCACCGGCAATCTCGGCGTCGAGCTTGGCGTAGATCGGCGCGCCGAGGCCCGCGGGCACGCCCTCGGCGATGATCTCCAGCACCGCGCCGATGGACGAGCCTGACTTGCGGATGTCGTCGAGATAGGTCGCGAAGAACGCGACCTTGTCGCGGTCGGGCGAGAAGAACGGGTTCTCGTCCACCGCGCCCCAGTCCCACCTGTCGCGGTCGATGGCGTGCGGGCCCATCTGGACCAGCGCGCCGCGCACCCTCAAGCCCGGCACGACCTTGCGGGCGATGGCGCCGGCCGCGACGCGAGCCGCCGTCTCGCGCGCGGAGGAGCGCCCGCCGCCGCGATAGTCGCGGATGCCGTATTTCGCCTCATAGGTGAAATCGGCATGGCCGGGGCGGAACTTGTCCTTGATGTCGGAATAGTCCTTCGAGCGCTGGTCGGTGTTCTCGATCATCAGCGCGATCGGCGTGCCGGTGGTGACCTGCACGCCCTCGTCATTGGTCATGACGCCCGACAGGATCTTCACCTCGTCCGGCTCGCGGCGCTGGGTGGTGAAGCGCGAGGTCCCGGGCTTGCGGCGGTCGAGATCGGCCTGGATGTCCTCGGCGGTGAGCGGGATCAGCGGCGGGCAGCCGTCGACCACGCAGCCGAGCGCCACGCCGTGGCTTTCGCCGAAGGTGGTGACGCGGAACAGGTGGCCGAAAGTGTTGTGCGACATGGGCCGGGATTACAGCCGCGAGCGGCGGCGGGCAAGTCGCATCAGGCGGGCATGACGGGCCAGCAGATGGAGAGATTAAGCCGTCTGCTCCAGCACGCCGCCGACGCGCAGGGCCTTCGCCGATGTCGCGAGGCCGTTCGCGCCGAGCTCCACGACGATGCCGGACAGCGTGCCCTCGCCCCCGGCCGGCTCCAGCTTGCCGCCCGGCGTCTTCTCGCGCATGCGGCGGAGCGGCTCGGCCTTGTCCATGCCGATGACGCTGTCGTAGTCGCCGCACATGCCGATATCGGTCTGGTAGGCGGTGCCGCCCTTCAGCACGCGGTGGTCGGAGGTCGGGATATGCGTGTGCGTGCCGACCACCAGCGAGACGCGGCCGTCGAAGATATGGCCGAAGGCGTTCTTCTCGGAGGTCGCCTCGGCATGGACATCGACCACGATGGCATCGGCCACGCGGCCGAGGGGCGCCGCCTCGATCTCGCGCTCGACGGCGACGAAGGGGTCGTCCAGCGGGTCCATGAACAGGCGGCCCATGACGTTGATCACCAGCACCTGCGCGCCGTTCTTCGCCTCGATCAGCGCCGCGCCGCGGCCGGGCGTGCCGGGCGGATAGTTCGCCGGCCGCACCAGCCTCGGCGCGCGGTCGATGAAGACGAGCGCCTCGCGCTGGTCCCAGGAATGGTTGCCGAGCGTGACGCAGTCGCAGCCGGCGTCCAGCAGGTCCTGGTAGATCGCCTCGGTAATGCCGAAGCCGTGGGCTGAATTCTCGCCGTTGATGACGACGCAGTCGAGCTTCAGGTCGGCGACGAGACCCGGCAGCCGTTCGGTGACGGCTGCGCGCCCGGACTTGCCGACGACATCGCCGAGGAAAAGGAGACGCATCAGAAAGCCCTGAACCCGGTCTCGGTGAGAAGGAAATCGAGCTTTCGGTCATGGGGCTCGTGCGCCACGGCGTCAACCTCCTGGCACGAAAAGGCGATGCCCACCGCGATGCGGGGGGCGATGCGGTCGAGCCGCGTCAGCGCGTAGTCGTAGTGGCCCTTGCCGTAGCCGATGCGGTTGCCGGCCGCGTCGAAGGCGGCGAGCGGGGTCAGGAGAATATCGGGATCGACCTCGGCCGCCTCCGGCCCCGGCCCGAACGTGCCGAAGCCCATGGGCACCAGTTCCGCGCCGCTGATCAGCTCGCGGAAGACCATCGGACCCTTGGTGGACGGGAAGGCCGGCAGAGCGAGGCGGGCGCCGGCGACGCGCAGCCGGTCCATGAGCGGGCGGGTGTCGATCTCGGACTGGATGGGCAGGAAGCCGGAGACGATCTTGCCCGCGACCGGGATCAGGTCGAGCGGAAAAGCGTCGGCGATCGCCAGCGCGGCCTCGATGCGAAAGGCGGGATCGAGCGCGTCACGGCGGGCGAGCGCGGCTTCGCGGAGGATGGATTTGGGGCGTGAGGATGTCATGCGGGCAGGAATCAATCGCGGCGTTGTCGCATCCGCAACCTTAGCACCTCCCCCCGGCGGGGGGAGGTCGGCTGCGCTAGCAGCCGGGAGAGGGGGACTGGCGCTCGCGGAAGGAGCTCTCCCCCTCTCCCGATCCTCGCACAGCTCGGATCGACCTCTCCCCGCCGGGGAGAGGTGGCCGGTCGCGCCGCGATATTGGGAAGCGGAGCCGCTCCGCCGTCGGACAAGCGATCCCGGGAACCTACCTAAGTAGGTGGGCGCCGTGTGCCCAAGTCCACGGACAAGGGCAGGAACAGCTCCCATGAGATCGATAAGGCCCCGGGGAAAATGTGTCCTGACGAACGTCGCAGCTCCAGCACCCAAGATAGGGCCGAAGCCGCGCCGGCGAAAGAGCCGGCTCGCGTCACGCCCACGAAATCGGCGCGGGCGAAATCAGCGCTGCCATCCGGCCTTGCCGGTTGACGCTGCTGCCCGTCGCGGCTGAATAGGCTGAAAATCGGGAACGCCTTTCCGCCATGCCTCTGCCCAAGCCCGCCGCCGCCCTCGCCCCGCCCCTGCCGCCCGACCTGATCCGACGCTTTGCCGGGATCGTCGGCGAGCGCTACGCCATCACCGACCCGGCGGATCAGGCGCCTTACCTCCATGACGACCGCGGCCTCTATCACGGCCGCACGCCGCTGGTGGTGCGGCCCGGCTCGACCGAGGAGGTCGCGGCCGTGATGGCGCTGGCCAGCGAGACCGGCACGCCCGTCGTGCCGCAGGGCGGCGCGACCGGCCTCGTCGGCGGCCATGTGCCCCACGAGACCGGCGCGGAGATCGTCGTGTCGCTGAACCGGATGAACCGCATCCGCACGGTCGATGCCGCCGGCAACACCATGACCGTCGATGCCGGCGTGACGCTGCAGCAGGCGCAGGACGCGGCGAGCGAGGCGGGCCGGCTGTTCCCGCTCAACATCGGCTCCAAGGGCTCCTGCACCATCGGCGGCAACCTGTCGACCAATGCCGGCGGCACGCAGGCGGTGGCCTATGGCATGGCGCGCGACCTCGTGCTCGGCCTCGAAGTGGTGCTGGCCGACGGGCGCATCTGGCATGGGCTCAGGACGCTGAAGAAGGACAATACCGGCTATGACCTAAAGCACCTGTTCATGGGCGCCGAAGGCACGCTCGGCGTCATCACCGCAGCCGCGCTGAAGCTGTTCCCCGCGCCGCGCTCGGTGGAGGCGGCCTGGGTCGCGGTGCCTTCGCCAGAGGCCGCGCTCGCCCTGCTCGGCCAGGCGCAGGCCAAGGCCGGGCCCGCCGTGAGCGGGTTCGAGCTGATGCCGCGCAACCTGTTCGGCTTCGTGCTGAAGCACCTCGCCGGCGCGCGCGACCCCCTGAGCGCCCCCTCGCCCTGGTACGTGCTGATGGAACTGTCGAGCGCCTCGGCCGCGGGCCAGCGCGAGACGCTGGAGGAAATCCTCGCCAGCGGCTTCGAGGAGGGCATCGTCACCGACGCCGCGCTCGCCGACACGATCGACCAGCGCAACGCCTTCTGGCGGCTGCGCGAAGGCATGAGCGAGGTGCAGAAGCTCGAAGGCGGCTCGATCAAGCATGACGTATCGGTGCCCGTCGCGGCCGTGCCCGCCTTCATCGCCGAGGCCGTGGCCGCCTGCGAAGCCTATCTCCACGGCTGCCGCCCCGTGCCCTTCGGCCATCTCGGCGACGGCAACATCCACTTCAACGTCAGCCAGCCGGTCGGCATGGAGAAGGCGGCCTTCCTCGACCACTGGGACAAGGTGCAGACCATTGTCCACGACATCGTCGGCACGTTCGGCGGCTCGATCTCGGCGGAGCACGGCATCGGCCGCATGAAGCGCGACCTGCTGCCGGGCGTGAAGGACCCGGTGGCCATGGAGATCATGCGCGCGGTGAAGGGCGTGCTGGACCCGAAGGGGATCATGAACCCGGGCAAGGTGCTGTAGGGCTCAGAACAAACTCCCCTGCCCGCCGTCCCCATCCGCCACCTTCGGCACGGCTCGTTTCGACCTTGCCGGCGCCGGCTGCACGACTTCAGCTTCCCCCGCCGGCTCCTGCACCTCAGGGCTGTCGTTCGACACCTTGTTCACCGCCGGGCCGACGCGCACCAGTTCCAGCTCGGTCTGGACCGGCGGCGCGAGCAGCGCCTCGGCCCGCTCGGTACTTGTCCCGGGATCGAGCCATTCGTTCCAGTTGGCGGGGTCGAGGATCACCGGCGTCCGGTGGTGGATCGCCGCCATGGGGCCTTCCGCGGGAGCGGTGATCAGGGCGGCCGTGTCGACCTCCGAGCCGTCGGGCGACATCCACGTCTCCCACAGGGCCGGAAAGGCGAAGGGCGCCCCGTCCGGCCGGCGCGCCAGATAAGGCGTCGATGTCTTGCCGGCGCGCTGCCATTCGTAGAAGGCGTCGGCCGGCATCAGCGCGCGGCGGCGCAGGAAGGCGGCGCGGAACGAGGGCTTCTCGCGCGCGCCCTCCGAGCGGATGTTGAAGACCAGCGGGAACTCCTTCGGGTCCTTCACCCAGCCGGGGATGAAGCCCCAGCGCATCAGGACGAAGCGCCGCCGGCCCTGGTCGATGGTGACGACCGGCACGGGCTGGGTCGGCGCAATGTTGTAGCGCGGCGGAAAATTCGGCCGCTCCTCATAGCCGAAAGCCTCCTGCATGACCTCCGGGGCCATCCTGATCGCGAACCGCCCGCACATGCGGCCAGCCTCCCTTACCCAGCGTCAAAACGGCGGTCCGGATTACCGGCGTTTAAGCCTTCCTTCACCGCGGCCATGCCTCATTGTGGCAGATTCCGGGGCTGCCACATCTCCATGCTCGACGACCTTCTCCAGGATGCGCCGCCCCTGCTGACGCCGGAGCGTCTGCGCGCGGCCAACATCCACCCGGAGACCAAGCTCGCCACCGACTATCTGAACCATTTCAACGAAGTCATCATGCTGCTCGAACTGGTGCCGTCCATGCCGGACTGCATCGAGGACGTGCTGGGCTGGCAGCCCGCGACCTACGAGGAGCATTTCATCCGGTCCAGCTACCGCGACAAGGAGCTGGTGCTGGAGGCCTTCGCGCAGGCGCCGGTCGCCTCGCGCCGGCGGTTCCTCGCCGTGGTCGACGAGATGAACCAGATCATGGCCGACACGATCGGCCAGCTCACGGCGCAGGGGCCGACCGCCGTAGCCGGCTTCATCGCCGAGGAAGCGGCGGACCGGCTGAAGCATCTCGCCGCCCGCGCCACCGGCCTGATGAACGCGGTCATCGAGCAGGACGAGGACGTTCTCGAGCCGGCCTCGGCGCAGGACGCCATCGACGCGCTGATGACGCGCTGAGCGGCCGGCCATGTCGGACCGCTCCTATCCCGCCCGCCCCATCCTTGCCGCCTCGGCGGCCGTGATCCGCGACGGACGCATCCTCGTGGCCCAGCGGGCCAATGCGCCCGGCGCCGGGCTCTACAGCCTGCCGGGCGGCCTCGTGGAGGTCGGCGAGACGCTGGCGGAAGCGGCGGCACGCGAACTGATGGAAGAGGTCGGCGTGATGGCGCTGCCGCTCGCCATCTGCGGCCACCGCGACATCATCGCCCGCGATGCGGAGGGGCGAGTCGAACGGCACTTCGTCGTGGTCACCTTCGCCGCCCGCTGGATTTCGGGCGAGGGCGAGAGCGGCCCGGAGGCCGCCGACGTGCGCTGGGTTACCGAAGCCGAACTCGCCGGCCTCCCGACCACGGACGGGCTCGGCGAGGTGGTGCGCGCCGCCTTTGCCGCGAGCGGCGGGTAGGCCGTCAACCGTCTCCGGCGGTTCCGATTGCGCGCCATGGCGGTCTTGGCTCATATCTCGGCCATGCCGAGGCTTGCCGCCCTTCTCTTGATCGCGCTCCTGCCCGCGCCCGCCTTCGCGCAGGCGCAACGGCCGGCGACGCCCGCAGCCGCCCCGCCGCCGCCCGCGGCGGTGCTTCAGGCACCCTATGAGCCGCAGCTCCTGCGCCTCGCCGAGATCATGGGCGCGCTGCACTATCTCAGGACCCTCTGCCGCGCGCCCGAGACCGGCGCATGGCGGCGCGAGATGCAGGCCCTGCTCGACGCGGAGGCCGCGGGCGGCGAGCGGCGCGAGCGACTCACCCAGAGCTTCAACCGGGGCTATGCCGGATTCGAGCAGACCCACCGCACCTGCACCGATGCCGCGCGCCTTGCGACGCGCCGTTATGTCGACGAGGGCCACCGCATCGTGGTCGACATCACCGGCCGCTACGTCAACTAAGACGCTGACCCGACAGTGTCATTTCGGGAACGCCGCGGATTTATTCACCGACGTTAACCTTCCGGTCAGAATTGGCGAGACCCTCCCCGCGCCCATGGTAGGGTCACCGGGATGGGACAAGGCCGACGAACAGGCCAGATGTGGACGCAATGATGCATTTTCTACCCGCTGCTGCCGCCCGTTCCGTGGAGGCCGAAGACCAGCGCCACGCGGCCATGGGCTACGTGTCCGAGGCCTTCGCCGAGGCGCGCCTCGACGGGCTGGACACCGATTGCATCGCGCAGGCCGCCCTGTTCGCCTCCTTCGTCGAAATGGTCGCCACCTATGGCGAGGAGGCTGCGGCCGTCTTCGCCGAGCGGCTTGCCGAACGCGTGCGCAACGGCGAGTTCACGGTGGACCGCTCCTCGCACTGACCGCTCTTCACCCGAGGCCCACGTGACCCCGCGCAGGACCGCATTGCTGGCAGGGCTCGTCTCAACGGTGGTGCTCGGCGTCGCCGTGGCGCAGATCATGCCGGCCGACCGGCACCGCATTCCCGATCCGCAGCTCTCGGGCCCGCCATCGACCATCCGGCCGTCGATCCGCGATGTGACCCCGCGCGCTGGCGACCCACCGGCCGGCGCGGCGCAGGCGCCCGCGCCACCAGCGCAGACATCCCCTGCCCCGCCATCCCCTGCCCCGCCACGTCCCGCCCAGCAGGCGCAGACGCCGCCCCGCCCGGCCCCGCGGCCGCCGGCTTCCGTCGACCTTCTGCCCGACAACGAGGACCTGCGCGAGCGCGTCGGTTCGATGCGCGAGAAGCTGATCCTCGCGGCCAAGTCAGGGAACATCGAGCGGCTCGGCATCGTGTTCCAGACCAACGAGACCATGCCGGTCTTCGCGCGTGGCGGCGAGCGCGACCCCATCGCCTTCTGGAAACAGGCATCGGGCGACGGCAACGGCCACGAGATCCTGGCCATCCTGCTCAACATCCTGGACCTGCCGCCGGCCCTCATCAACAAGGGCACGCCGCAGGAAATGTATGTCTGGCCCTATCTCGCCCATGTGCCGCTGGAGAACCTGACGCCGCAGCAGTCGGTCGATCTCTACCGGCTGATGACGGCGCAGGACGTGCGCGACATGCGCACGCTGAACGCTTGGGTGTTCTGGCGGCTCGGCATCGGGCCGGACGGCACGCTGCACTATTTCCTGGCCGGCGAGTGACCGCCGGCCGCCGTCACTTCTTCTGAAGGCTCTGCAGGATGCCGCGCAGCTCGGCGGCATAGGTCTGCTCGCCTTCCTTCGATCCCCAATAGGTGAGGACGACGGCGGCCGACGGGCTCACGATGAACACGCTGACGCTGATCTCGATGCTCTCGTCGTCCTCGTCCTTGCCGGAATAGGCGAGGCTGACGGCATCCATGCCGTTGATCTGCGCGGCCTGCTGGCGCTGGGTCGAGACATCGATCCTGACGCCCTGCCCGACGAGATAGGCGAGTGTCTGCTTCACGGCGTCCTCGGCGTTCTCGATCGCGGCGGGACGGACGGCGACATAGATCTCGTCGTCGGCGCTGGTGGCCTCCACGCCGCGCTCGGTCACGGTCGGCGACCAGGCGTCAGGCAGGGTGACCTGCGCGATGGCAGGCGAGCCGAGCTCGTAGGTCGCGGCGGCGGCCGGCAGTGCGGCAAGGCAGAAGGTGGCAAGGAGGGCGGCGAAGAGAGCGCGCATGGGGGCCTGTTTCCCGGATGGACACGACGGTCAGCCTCGCAGCAAGACGCAGCATTTGTCGTCTCATCCTGCGCAAAGGCAGCGGATTCTTCGGTGCGCGTCAGCCCGGTGCGTCGAGCACAAGCGCGGTCCACGCGACATCCGAGCGGCCGAGCATGTCGGGATAGCGGGCTATGTGGCGCTGCGCGAAGCCGCGGGGCGCTGCGAGCGCGGCCGTTTCCTCCCCTGACACGTCGAACATGTGGCGTCCCGGCGGCACCGGTCCGTGGCGGAGCGTCATGAACAGCCGGCCCTTCGGTGCTGCGAGAGAGGCGAGGACGGCCATGGCGCGCGACCGCTCGGCGGCATCGAGGTGCATCCAGACCGCGGTGAGGAAGATCGCGTCGAACCGCTCGGCGCGGGCCGTCACAGCGGCAAGATCAGGCAGCAGGTCGTCGATCCAGACGATGCCCTTGCCGGCATGCAGCCTGTACCCATGCGTGCACAGTTCGGCGATCGGCTCCACCGCCGTCACCGTGAAGCCACGGCCCGCCAGCGCCGCCGCATCGCGGCCGGTCCCCGCGCCGATGTCGAGGGCGCGCCCCGACGACGGCAGGTGGGGCAGGATCGCCGCGTGGACCTCGTCGAAGGTCACGCTCTCGTACTGGGCGGCGAGCTTGTCGGCTTTTTCGGCGTAACCGTCCGTCGAGCGCCCGGCGCTCACGCGCGGGCGTCCTGGAAGCGCACCGGCCGGCCGCCGGACGGCGTCACGAGGTCGCCTTCCCACATGACGCGGCGGCCGCGGATGACCGTGCCGACAGGCCAGCCGGTCACCTCGACGCCGTCATAGGGCGTCCACTGGCTCTTCGAGGCGATCCAGCCGTTGGTGATGGTCTGCTTGCGCTTCAGATCGACAATGGTGAAGTCGGCATCGTAGCCGGCGGCGATGCGGCCCTTGCCGGCAATGCCGAAGATGCGCGAGGGGCCGTGGCTGGTGAGGTCGACGAAACGCTCCAGTGTCAGCTTTCCGGCATTCACATGGTCCAGCATGGTCGGCACCAGCGTCTGCACGCCGGTCATGCCCGAGGGCGAGGCCGGATAGGTCCTGGCCTTCTCCTCCAGCGTGTGCGGGGCATGGTCGGAACCGAGCACGTCGACGATGCCCTGTTCGATGCCCTTCCAGATGCCGGCGCGGGCGCGCGCATCGCGCACCGGCGGGTTCATCTGCGCCAGCGTGCCCAGCCGCTCGTAGCAGTCGGGCGCGACGAGAGTCAGATGGTGCGGCGTCGCCTCGCAGGTGGCGACGTCCTTGTGCTGCCGGAGATAGTCGATCTCCTCGGCCGTGGAGATGTGGAGGACGTGGATCTTGGCGTTGAAGCGCCTGGCGATGCCGACCAGCCGCTCGGTGCAGGTCAGCGCCGCGATCTCGTCGCGCCAGACGGGATGCGAGCGCGGATCGCCCTCGATGCGCTCGCCCTTGCGCTCGCGCAACCGATATTCGTCCTCGGAATGGAAGGCCGAGCGGCGGCGCGTGTTCTTCAGGATCGCCGCGACGCCGTCGTCGTCCTCGACCAGCAGCGAGCCGGTGGAAGACCCCATGAACACCTTGATGCCCGCCGCGCCGGGCAGCCGCTCCAGCTCGGCGACGTGGGCGGCATTGTCATGCGTGCCACCGACCCAGAAGGCGAAGTCGCAGTGCATGCGGTCGGTGCCGCGCTTCACCTTGTCGGCCAGCGCCGCCTCGGTGATCGTCAAGGGATCGGTGTTCGGCATCTCGAAGACGGCGGTCACGCCGCCCATGACAGCGGCGCGGGAGCCGGTTTCGAGGTCTTCCTTCTGGGTCGGGCCGGGCTCGCGGAAATGGACCTGGCTATCGATCACTCCGGGGAGGATGTGCAGGCCGGTGCAGTCGACCACCTCGCCGGCGGAGCCTTGCGACAGATCGCCGATGAAGGCGACGCGTCCGCCGGTGACGCCGATATCGCGCTGGCTGCGGCCGTCCTGGTTGACCACCGTGCCGTTCCTGTAGATCACATCGTAGTTCGGCATGGCTTCCTCCCGGCACGCGGCCGGGCCTTGCCCCCGGCGCGGCCTCGCTTATGTCGGAGAACGACAACGGTGCCAAGCGAGCGAAAGGCATTCCGATGCAGACCGCATTCCTGCCCGAACGCGGCATCATCCGGCTCACCGGCGAAGACCCGGCCAAATTCCTGCAGGGCCTCGTCACCTGCGATGTCGAGGCGATCCCGGCCGGCGAGGCTCGTTTCGGCGCGCTCCTGACGCCGCAAGGCAAGATTATCGTCGACTTCTTCGTCATCCCGGTGCCGGACGCCATGGGCGGCGGGCTGATGATCGACGCGCCGCGCGCGCTCGTTGCGGACCTTGTCCGCAAGCTGACCTTCTATCGCCTGCGCGCCAAGGTCGTCATCGAGGATCAGTCCGACCAGCTCGGCGTGACCGCGATCTGGGGCGAGGCCAGCGAGCCGGAGGCTGGCGGCATGGTGGCGCTGGACCCGCGCCACCCCGCGCTCGGCTGGCGCATGATCTCAGCCCTGCCCATGGAGACCTTCTCCGACACCGGCGCCTGGCATGCCCACCGCATCCGCCTCGGCATTCCCGAGGGCGGCCGCGACTTCGCCTATGGCGACACTTTCCCGCACGAGGCGGACATGGACCAGCTCGCCGGCGTGGACTTCGCCAAGGGCTGCTATGTCGGGCAGGAGGTGGTGAGCCGCATGGAGCATCGCGGCACCGCGCGCACACGCATCGTTCCCTTCGCCTATCCCGACCACGCGCCGATGGAAGGCATCGACGTGATGGCAGGCGAGAAGACCGCCGGCACGATGGGATCGGCGGCGGAGGGCCGTGCGCTCGCCAAGGTCAGGCTCGACCGGATCGAGGATGCGCTCGCGGCCGGCGATCCGATCACGGCGGGCGGCATCGTGCTGACGCCGGCAAAGCCCGACTGGGCGCGGTTCGCCTGGCCGGGAGAAGCCGCCCCGGCCGAGGGATGAGCCTGCCCGAAACGCAGAAGGCAGCGGGTTGCCCCACCGCCTCCCGCCGCCGTGGCGGAGCGATTACCAGTAACGGCGAACGCGCTCGCACTCGCGGGTGACGTTGTAGACCTCGTAGCGGCAGTTGGTCGTGGTGGCGGTGCCGCCCTGGGGAGCCGCCCGGCCGCGCCGCGGGGGGACCTGGATGTTCGGCGCATCGACGAAGCCGGGGATGTCACCGCCGCCGCCACCGCCACCGCCGCCACCACGGGCGAGAGCCGCACCGGACATGGCGCCGCTGACCGCGAGGGCGAGAGCGCCGGCAACCGCAAACCTTCTGGACATCGTCATGGTCAGTTCCTCTTCGGATTCGGCGGTCCCGGCACCCTTGCCGCCCGCCTGATGACCGTCAGTCGCAGCGATCTCGAAAGAGGTTCAATCGTTCGGCCGCGAACGGCCGGGCCTGGGGAGCCGCAAAGGAAAAGGGCGGCGCCGCGAGCACCGCCCTTCGCATTATCCTTCCGTCCGGCGATGCCGCGTGAATGCGCTCACATATGGATGGCGCGCTTGTCGACGGCGAGCGCCGCTTCCTTCACCGCTTCCGACATGGTCGGGTGGGCATGGGTCGAGCGGGCGAGGTCTTCGGCCGAGCCGCCGAACTCCATCAGCACCACGGCTTCGTGGATCATCTCGCCGGCTCCCGCGCCGAGGATGTGGACGCCAAGCACCTTGTCGGTAGCGGCATCCGCCAGCACCTTCACGAAACCGTCGGTCGTGCGGTTGGCGCGGGCGCGGCCATTGGCGGTGAAGGGGAACTTGCCGACATTGTAGGCGATGCCGGCAGCCTTCAGGTCCTCCTCGGACTTACCCACCGAGGCGACCTCCGGGTAGGTGTAGACCACGCCGGGAATGCAGTCGTAGTTCACGTGGCCCGCCTTGCCGGCAATGATCTCGGCGACCGCGATGCCCTCGTCCTCGGCCTTGTGGGCGAGCATCGGCCCGCGCACCACGTCGCCGATGGCGTAGATCCCCGCGACATTGGTCTTGAAATGGTCGTCGATGACGACACGGCCGCGCTCCAGCGCGACGCCGACGCCTTCAAGGCCGAGACCCTCGGTATAGGGCCGGCGGCCGATGGCGACCAGCACCACGTCGGCCTCAACCGTCTGCGCTTCGCCGCCGGCGGCAGGCTCGACCGTCAGGGCGACGCCCTTCTTCGAGGGCTTCGCGCCGGTCACCTTCGAGGAGAGCTGGAACGTCACGCCCTGCTTGCCGAGCAGGCGCTGGAACTGCTTGGCGACCTCGCCGTCCATGCCCGGCAGGATGCGGTCGAGGAACTCGATCACGTGGACCTCGGCGCCGAGGCGGCGCCAGACCGAGCCGAGCTCGAGGCCGATGACGCCCGCGCCGATGACGACCAGCTTGCCCGGCACCTTCGAGAGTTCCAGCGCGCCTTCGGAGGAAACGATCTGCTTCTCGTCGATGGCGACGCCCGGCAGCGGCGTCACGTCCGAGCCGGTGGCGATGACGATGGACTTCGCCTCGACCTCGGTGACCTTGCCGTCCTCGGCGGTGACCCTGACCTTGCCCGGCGCGGTGATCGTGCCGAGGCCGAAATGCTGGTCGATCTTGTGCTTCTTCATCAGGAAGGCGACGCCGTTGACATTGGCGTCGACCGTCTCCTGCCTGTGGACCATCATCTGCTTGAGGTTCAGCTTCGGCGCGGGAATGTCGATGCCGAAGGCCTTGAAGCCGTGGCCGGCCTCGTCGAACAGTTCGGAAGCGTGCAGCAGCGCCTTGGACGGGATGCAGCCGATATTCAGGCAGGTGCCGCCATGGGTCTTGCGCTTCTCGACCACGGCCACCTTCAGGCCGAGCTGGGCGGCGCGGATGGCGCAGACATAGCCGCCGGGGCCGGTGCCGATGACGACGAGATCGTAGGACATGGATCAGTTACTCCGGAAACGGATGGGCGAAGCGCTCAGAAGCGCCCGCCGGATGCGGTGATGAAGGAGCCGGTGCAGTAGGAGGCTTCGTCCGACAGGAGCCACAGCGCGGCGCGCGCGATCTCCTCGGGGTCGCCGATCCGCTGCATCGGAATGGTCGGGCGGATGCGCTCGACGCGGGCCGGGTCGCCGCTCGCCTCGTGGATGTCGGTGGTGACCATGCCGGGCCTGACCGCGTTGACGCGGATGCCCTCCATGGCGACCTCTTTGGCGAGGCCGATGGTGAATGAGTCGACCGCGCCCTTGGTGGCGGCATAGTCGACATATTCGTTGGGGCTGCCGAGGGTGGAGGCGACGGACGAGATGTTGACGATGCTCCCGCCCTCGCCGCCGCGCTTCGTCGACATGCGCTTCACCGCCTCGCGGGCGCAGAGGATCGTGCCGACGACGTTGATGGCGACGATCCGTTCGAGCCGCTCGAGCGTGTAGTCCTCGACGCGGCCGGACTTCGACACGACGCCGGCATTGTTGATGAGGCCGGTGAGCGGGCCCATGCGGTCGGCGGCAGCGAAGATGTGCTCGACATCGACCTCGACCGAGATGTCGCCGCGCACGGCCACCGCCTGCCCGCCGTCGGCATTGATGCGGGTGACGACGTCGGCCGCTGCCTCCGTGTCGTTCGCGTAGTTCACCACGACGCCATAGCCGTATTCGGCGGCCAGCAGCGCGCAGGCGCGGCCGATGCCGCGGCTCGATCCGGTCACGACGCAAACGCCCTTTTGCATGCCGTTCTCCCGGCTGGGCGGCCGGCTCCGCGCCGGCCGCGCCGATCAGAGATCCATCACGAGGCGCGCGGGGTCCTCGAGGCTTTCCTTGACGCGCACGAGGAAGGTCACGGCTTCCTTGCCGTCGACGATCCGGTGATCGTAGGAGAGCGCCAGATACATCATGGGCCGGATCTCGATCTTGCCGCCGATGACCATCGGCCGCTCCTGGATCTTGTGCATGCCGAGAATGCCGGACTGCGGGGCGTTGAGGATCGGCGTCGACATGAGCGAGCCGTAGACGCCGCCGTTCGAGATGGTGAACGTGCCGCCCTGCATCTCCTCGATCTTGAGCTGGCCGTCGCGGGCGCGCTTGCCGAAATCGGCAATGGTCTTCTCGACCTGGGCGATGCCCATCTGGTCGGCATCGCGCACCACCGGGACGACGAGGCCCTTGTCGGTGCCGACGGCGACGCCGACATGGCAGAAGTTCTTGTAGATGATGTCGCTGCCGTCGATCTCGGCATTGACGGCCGGGATGTCCTTCAGCGCCTGCACGCAGGCCTTCACGAAGAAGCCCATGAAGCCGAGCTTCACGCCGTGCTTCTTCTCGAACAGGTCCTTGTACTTGGTGCGCAGGTCCATGATCGGCTTCATGTCCACCTCGTTGAAGGTGGTGAGCATGGCAGCCGTGTCCTGCGCGTCCTTGAGGCGCCGCGCGATGGTCTGGCGCAGGCGCGTCATCTTCACGCGCTCTTCGCGCACCGAATCCTCCTGCGAAGACGGAGCACGCGCAGCGGCCGGAGCAGCGGCCGGCTTGCCAGCCGCGCCACGCGAGATCGCGTCGAGCACGTCGCCCTTCAGCACCTGGCCGCGCTTGCCCGAACCGTCAATGCCGCCGGCATCGAGGTTGTTCTCGGCGATCAGCTTGGCGGCGGCCGGAGCGGCCGGCATCGCCGTCTGGGCGGCAGGCTTTGCGGGCTCTGCGGCCGGAGCAGGCTTGGCTTCCGCCTTCGGCTCTTCCTTCTTCGCAGCCGGCGCGGGCGCAGCGCCCGAGCCTTCGCCGATCATGCCGAGCAGCGCGCCGACTTCGACCGTGTCGCCTTCCTTGGCGGTGATCTCGGCGAGCACGCCGCCGGCAGGCGCAGGAACCTCGACCGTGACCTTGTCGGTCTCGAGCTCGACGATCGGCTCGTCGGCCTTGATCGCCTCGCCGGCCTTCTTGAACCACTTGCCGATGGTGGCTTCGCTAACGGACTCGCCCAGTGTCGGGACGCGGATTTCGGTGGCCATGAGATGGTTTCCGTCTTGTCTGATTGACTGTTTAGGAGCCGAGCGCGTCTTCGAGGAACGCTTCCAGCTGGGCGAGGTGCTTCGACATCAGGCCGGTCGCGGGCGATGCGGCGGCCGGACGGCCGGTGTAGCGCACGCGCTGGTGCTTGGCGTCGATATGGGCAAGCACCCATTCCAGATACGGATCGATGAAGGACCAGGCGCCCATGTTCTTGGGCTCCTCCTGGCACCACACCATCTCCGCATTGCGGAAGCGCGAAAGCTCGTTGATCAGCGCCTTGGCCGGGAACGGGTAAAGCTGCTCGACGCGCAGGAGGTAGACGTCATCGATACCGCGCTTCTCGCGCTCCTCGTAGAGGTCGTAATAGACCTTGCCCGAGCACATGACGACGCGGCGAATCTTCGAATCCTTCACCAGCTTGATCGGCTGGTCGCCGAGATACTGCGCATCGTCCCACAAAAGGCGGTGGAAGGAGCTTTCGCCCGACATTTCCGCCAGCGTCGACACCGCGCGCTTGTGGCGCAGCAGCGACTTCGGCGTCATCAGGATCAGCGGCTTGCGGAAGTCGCGCTTCAGCTGGCGGCGCAGGATGTGGAAGTAGTTCGCCGGCGTCGTGACGTTGGCGACCTGCATGTTGTCTTCCGCGCACATCTGCAGGAAGCGTTCGAGACGGGCCGAGGAATGCTCGGGGCCCTGGCCTTCATAGCCGTGCGGCAAGAGGCAGACGAGGCCCGACATGCGCAGCCACTTGCGCTCGCCTGACGAGATGAACTGGTCGAACACGACCTGCGCACCGTTGGCGAAGTCGCCGAACTGCGCTTCCCACAGCGTCAGCGCGCGCGGTTCGGCGAGCGAGAAGCCGTATTCGAAGCCGAGCACCGCTTCTTCCGAGAGCATCGAGTTGATGACCTCGTAATAGGCCTGCTGGGGCCCCAGATTGTTCAGCGGGATATAGCGGTCCTCGCTGTTCTGGTCGTAGAGCACCGTATGGCGCTGCGAGAAGGTGCCGCGCTCGGAATCCTGGCCGGACAGGCGGATCGGGTTGCCCTCCATGAGGATCGACGCGAAGGCCAGCGCCTCGCCGGTCGCCCAGTCGAGCCCCTCGCCCGTGTCGATCATCTTCTTCCGGTTTTCAAGGAAGCGGCCGATCGTCTTGTGGACCTCGAACTCCTTCGGCACCTCGGTCAGCTTGCGGCCGATTTCCTTCAGCGTCTTGACCGGAACGGCCGTCTTGCCGCGGCGCATCTCGTCCTGGCTGTCGGCCGTGCGCAGGCCGGACCACGCGCCATCGAGCCAGTCGGCCTTGTTCGGCTTGTAGGACTGGCCGGATTCGAACTCGATCTCGAGATGGGCGCGCCAGTCGGCACGCATCTTCTCGACCTCGGCCTCGCTTACGAGGCCTTCGCCGACCAGCTTTTCCGCATAAAGCTGCACCGTGGTGCGGTGCGCGCGGATGTTGCGGTACATGATTGGCTGCGTGAACGCCGGCTCGTCGCCCTCATTGTGGCCGAAGCGGCGGTAGCAGAACATGTCGATGACGACCGGCTTGTGGAACGTCATCCGGAATTCTGTGGCGACCTTCGCCGCATAGACGACGGCTTCCGGATCGTCGCCGTTCACGTGCAGGATCGGCGCTTCGATCATCTTCGCCACGTCCGACGGATAGGGCGAAGAGCGCGAGAAGCGCGGATTGGTCGTGAACCCGATCTGGTTGTTGATGATGAAGTGGATCGAGCCGGCGACGCGGTGCCCGCGCAGACCGGAAAGCCCGAAGCACTCGGCAACCACGCCCTGGCCGGCAAACGCCGCATCGCCGTGCAGCAGCAGCGGCAGCACCTTGGAGCGCTCCTCGAGCGGAACCACTTCCTCGCGCTTGCGGCCGAAGATCTGGTCCTGCTTGGCGCGCGCCTTGCCGAGCACGACGGGATTGACGATCTCGAGATGCGACGGGTTGGCGGTCAGCGACAGGTGCACCTTGTTGCCGTCGAACTCGCGGTCCGACGAGGCGCCGAGGTGATACTTGACGTCGCCCGAGCCTTCCACGTCGTCGGGGGCGTAGGAGCCGCCCTTGAACTCGTGGAACAGCGCGCGGTGCGGCTTGCCCATGACCTGGGTCAGCGTGTTCAGGCGGCCGCGATGGGCCATGCCGAGCACGATCTCCTTCACGCCGAGCTGGCCGCCGCGCTTGATGATCTGCTCGAGCGCCGGAATCATGCTCTCGCCGCCGTCGAGGCCGAAGCGCTTGGTGCCGGTGTAGCGGATGTCGAGGAACTTCTCGAAGCCTTCCGCCTCGACCAGCTTCTGGAGGATGGCGCGCTTGCCCTCCTTGGTGAAGGTGATCTCCTTGTCCGGCCCCTCGATGCGCTCCTGGAGCCAGGCCTTCTGGGCCGGGTCGGAGATGTGCATGAACTCGACGCCGAGCGTCTGGCAGTAGGTGCGCTCCAGAATGCCGACCATTTCGCGGATGGTCGCGAACTCCAGGCCCAGCACCTTGTCGATGAAGATCGGGCGGTCGTAATCGGCCTCGGTGAAGCCGTAGGAGCGCGGGTCGAGCTCCTCGTGGGTCTTCGGCGGGTCGAGGCCGAGCGGGTCGAGATTGGCGTGGAGGTGGCCACGCATGCGGTAGGCGCGGATCAGCATGAGCGCGCGCACGCTGTCGCGGGTCGCCTGCTGGACCTGCTCGGCGGAGATCTCAGCACCCTTGGCCTTGTCGGCGGCCTTGGCCTTGATCTTGTCGCCGACCGCCTTCTCGATCGCGGCCCAGTTGCCGTCGAGAGCGGAAATCAGCTCGCCATTGGCCGCGATCGGCCAGTTCGGACGCGCCCAGGATGGACCCTCGGCGTTCTTGACCACGTCGCCCCTGTCGTCGCCGAGCGACCTGAAGAAGGCCTGCCAGTCGGCATCCACCGAGGCGGGGTTCTTCTCGTACCGGGCGTAGAGATCCTCGATATAGGCGGCGTTGCCGCCATAGAGGAACGAGGTGAGCGCGATGGTCTCGTCTTGGCGTGCCATGATCCGTTCCCGCAGCGGAGCACCCATATGGCGCTCCGGTTTACGCTGTCCTTGAACGCCCGGAAGCGTTCCCTTCAATGGTCGAACCCGGCCCGAACCGGGCCGGGTTTGTGGTCAAAATCGGTCTCAGCGCTTCTTCTTCAGCACATCGACGAGGGTCTTGCCGAGGCGCGCCGGCGACGGCGAGACACGGATGCCCGCCGCCTCCATGGCCGCGATCTTGTCCTCGGCGCCGCCCTTGCCGCCCGAGATGATCGCGCCGGCATGGCCCATGCGGCGGCCGGGAGGCGCCGTGCGGCCCGCGATGAAGCCGACCATCGGCTTCTTGCGGCCGCGCTTGGCCTCGTCCCTGATGAACTGCGCAGCGTCTTCCTCGGCCGAGCCGCCGATCTCGCCGATCATGACGATCGACTCGGTCTTCGGATCGGCGAGGAACATCTCCAGCATGTCGATGAACTCGGTGCCCTTGACCGGATCGCCGCCGATACCGACAGCGGTGGTCTGGCCGAGGCCCTCGCTCGAGGTCTGGAAGACTGCTTCATAGGTAAGCGTGCCGGAGCGCGAGACAATGCCCACCGAGCCCTTGCGGAAGATGTTGGCCGGCATGATGCCGATCTTGGACTCGCCGGCCGTGACCACGCCCGGGCAGTTCGGGCCGATCAGGCGCGACTTCGAGCCTTCCAGCGAGCGCTTCACGCGGATCATATCCTGAACCGGGATGCCCTCGGTGATGCAGACGATCAGCGGGATCTCCGCGTCGATGGCCTCGCAGATGGCGTCGGCGGCGCCCGGCGGCGGCACGTAGACGACCGAGGCGTCGGCGCCGGTCTTCTCGCGCGCCTCGGCGACCGTGTCGAAGACCGGCAGGCCGAGATGGACCTGGCCGCCCTTGCCGGGCGCCACGCCGCCCATCAGCTTGGTGCCGTAGGCAATGGCCTGTTCCGAATGGAACGTGCCGTTCTTGCCTGTGAAGCCCTGCGTGATGACCTTGGTCTTCTTGGTGATCAGAATGGACATTCCATGCTCCTGTGCGACCCGGCTCAGCCGCGTGCGATGAGATTGGTGAGCCAAGGGCCCGCAACGAACGATCCGGCGAAGACGGCCGCGCCGAGAAGGGCGACCCACTTGCCGATACTGCGCTTCTCTTCGAGAAGGTCTGTGATGAAGGTGCCGGCGATGTCGGTCCCGTCGGGGACGACGCGACGGACGAGCCGCCTGACGAAGGCGCTCGGGATGGCGTCGACAGTGCGGCCGACGAAAGCCTCGCCGGTCTTCACCGCGCCGCTTTCCTTGACCGTCGTGTAGGCGCCCGTGGCCTGCAGCCGGGAAAAGGCCCGGACGGCAATCCCGAAGCAGACGAACTGGATCAGTCCCCAGACGAGAATCGCCAGGCCGATCACAGCAATCACCGCCGTCACCATCCGTCGACCCTCGATACCCGCCTCACGCTACCGAACATCCGAGACGGCGCGCGGACCCGTGAAGGCCCGCGCGCCGGCCTCACGTCACTTCTTGCCCTTGGCCGGAGCCTTGGCCGCCTTGGGAGCGGCCGCCTTCTTGGCCGGAGCCTTCTTGGCGGGAGCAGCAGCGGCCTTGGCAGGAGCCGCGGCCGGGGCCTTGGCGGGAGCCTTGGCCTTGGCCGGAGCCTTGGCGGCGGCCTTCGCCGGAGCCTTTGCCGGAGCCTTGGCAGCCGCGGCCTTGGCCGGGGCCTTCGCAGCAGCAGCCTTGGCCGGAGCCTTCGCCTTGGCCGGAGCCTTGGCAGCGGCAGCCTTGGGGGCTGCAGCTTTCGCAGTCTTCTTGGCGTCCGCCTTGGCGGCGGCAGCCTTCGCAGGAGCCTTGGCCGCGGCCGGAGCCTTGGCCTTGGAGGCGGACTTGGACGCGGTCTTGCTACCCGTAGACTTGGATGCTGCCTTGCTCATTGTCTTCCTCTCTGGTTTTTTGGCGTCAGGCCGCTTGGCCGTAGCCTTCGGGGCCTTGGGCGGCGTGCTGCCGCCCTTGCCGCCGTCGCGGACCGCACTGACGATCTTCTGGGCGGCATCGTCCAGATCGTCGGCCGGGATCACGTTGAGCCCGGACGTGCGGATGATCTGCTTGCCTTCCTCGACGTTGGTGCCTTCGAGGCGCACCACCAGCGGCACCTTCAGCCCGACCGCCTTCACCGCGGCAATGACGCCGCGTGCGATGACGTCGCACTTCATGATGCCCCCGAAGATGTTGACCAGGATGCCCTTCACGTTGGGGTCGGCGGTGATGATCTTGAAGGCCGCCGTGACCTTCTCCTCGGAAGCGCCGCCACCGACATCCAGGAAGTTCGCCGGCTCCTCGCCGTAGAGCTTGATGATGTCGAGAGTGGCCATCGCGAGGCCTGCGCCGTTGACCATGCAGCCGATCGTGCCGTCGAGCGCGATATAGGCGAGGTCGAACTTCGACGCCTCGATCTCCTTGTCGTCCTCCTCGGTGATGTCGCGGAGCGACACGACGTCGGGGTGGCGATAGAGAGAGTTGGAGTCGAAGGAGACCTTTGCATCCAGGACCTTGATCTGGCCCTGTTTGGTCACGATCAACGGGTTGACCTCGAGCATCTCCATGTCCTTGGCGACGAACGCCTTGTACAGGATGCCCGCAACCGCCTCGGCCTGCTTGGCGAGATCGCCCGTCAGTCCGAGGGTCTTCGCGATGGTGCGGCCGTGATGGGGCATGTAGCCCGTCGCGGGATCGACCGAGAAGGTAACGATCTTCTCGGGCGTGTCGTGCGCCACCGCCTCGATGTCCATGCCGCCTTCGGTGGAGACGACATAGGCGACGCGGCCGGTCTCACGGTCGACCAGCATCGAAAGATAGAACTCCTTCGCGATGTCGGAGCCGTCCTCGATGTAGAGCCGGTTGACCTGCTTGCCGGCAGGGCCCGTCTGGATGGTGACGAGGGTCGCGCCGAGCATCTGCTTGGCGAAAGCCTCGACCTCGTCGATCGACTTCGCCAGGCGAACACCGCCCTTCTCGCCGGCCGACTTTTCCTTGAACTTGCCCTTGCCGCGACCACCCGCATGGATCTGGGACTTGACGACCCAGAGGGGACCACCGAGCTTCTTGGCAGCGTCCTTGGCCTCGGACGGCTTGAAGATGGCGACACCGTTGGAAACGGGAGCGCCAAACTCCTTCAAAAGCGCCTTGGCCTGATACTCGTGGATATTCATCTGGAACCCTTGTGTCTGGCGGCCCGCCCGCCCGTAAGGTTTCGAGGCCGCTCGACGGGCAGCCGCTCGATTGCGACTGCCGTGGACGCGAACACCACAAAACGCATAAACCGCGATGGTTACCCAACCGTCGACGACAGGACGACGACGGTCATTGTCGCAGTACGCTGACGCGTACACCTACTCGACGCGAACGATCGCTCCGAAAAAGAGCGATTACTTGGCGAGATCGGGGGCGATGGTCTTGCAGGCGTCGACGAGGCCCTTCACCGAAGCGACGGACTTCGCAAACATCTCCTGCTCGCCCTTGTCGAGCTCGAACTCCACGATCTTCTCGACGCCGGCGGCGCCGATCAGCACGGGAACACCGACATACATGTCCTTCACGCCGTACTGGCCGGTCAGGTAGGCCGCCGACGGCAGGACGCGCTTCTTGTCCTTGAGATAGCTTTCCGCCATCGCGATGGCGGAGGCGGCCGGCGCGTAGAAGGCCGAGCCGTTGCCGAGCAGGCCGACGATCTCGCCGCCGCCCTTACGGGTGCGCTCGACGATGGCGTCCAGCTTCTCCTGGGTCAGCCAGCCGGACTTGACGAGCTGGTTCAGCGGCACGCCGCCGACCGTCGAGTGGCGCACCATCGGCACCATGTCGTCGCCGTGGCCGCCGAGCGTCCAGGCGTGGATGTCCTCGATGGAGACGCCGGTGGCCTCGGCCAGGAACAGCTCGAAGCGCGACGAGTCGAGCACGCCGGCCATGCCCACGACCTTCTCGGCCGGCAGGCCCGAGAATTTCTGCAGCGCCCAGACCATCGCGTCGAGCGGATTGGTGATGCAGACCACGAAGGCGTTGGGGGCGAACTTGCGGATGCCGGCGCCAACCTGCTCCATGACCTTCAGGTTGATGCCGAGGAGATCGTCGCGGCTCATGCCGGGCTTGCGCGGCACGCCGGCGGTGACGATGCAGACGTCGGCGCCCTCGATCGCCTCATAGGAACCGGTGCCGGAGAGCTTCGCATCGAAGCCCTCGACGGCGGATGCCTGCGCGATGTCCAGCGCCTTGCCCTTGGCAGTGCCTTCCGCGATGTCGAACATCACGATGTCGCCGAGCTCTTTCAGGCCGGCCAGGAGAGCCAGGGTGCCGCCGATCTGGCCGGAGCCGATCATCGCGAGTTTCTTGCGCGCCATGGAGGGGTCTTTCGCTGAATGGTGTTGCGGTCGCGGAGGCTCCGCTTGCGACACCTCGATATCCAGAATTCCAGCGCCCTTTCAAGCTGTGCTTTGATTCGTCATATCCGTGTGACGTGAGTCGCGCCTTCCGTCAAATATTGCGCCAGTGTCAGTCCGGTTTTCTGCCCCCGCCTCAAGGCTTTATCGCCCCCTGTTGCAGCCTTGCCGCAGTGTCATGATCAGCGGGGAGAGCGGGAGTGAAAGGCCGGCCGTCGCGCGCCGGTTTCGCTGCAATGCAGAATCGCGGAATAACAAATTACATATTTTGTAATATGTAATGACCCGCGATTATCCGCGATGCGCGGGCTGAAATCGCCTTTCCGCGACGCCGGGGCGCTCAAACGCCGCCCGCGACGAGGGTGCGGACCGCCGCGCGGATGATGACCGCATATCGCTGTTCGATCTGGCTGCGGGGAAGATCGCGGGTCTCCATCACCAGCACCGGATGCACGAAACGCTGCATGGCGTCGGCGACGAAGGCGGCCGCCCGCTCCTCGTCCTTTACCTGGAAAGGGCCGGCCACCCCCTCGTCGATGATGGAGGCGAGGAAGGCCCGCAGGCGCGCCCTGTGCGCCATCACCGTGTCGCGCCGCCCGTCCCAGAACGTTGCGAAGGCGGCGTAGATGGCGGGATCGCGGTCGAGGCCGTCGCGCTGGGCCTTGGCCCAGGCGATGAGGAAACGCTCCAGCTTGTCGTCGGCGGGGTCCGGCGCGCTGGCGATATCGCCGAGCAGAACCTCGACGCTGCGCGCCCAGGCGACCACCACGGCCTCCACGAGGCCGGCCTTGGACGGAAAGAAGCGATAGACGTTGGCGTGGCTCATGCCCGCCTCGCGCGCGACGCCGACCACTGTTACCTTGTCGGGGCCGAAGCGGCGGATGTGCTCGGCGGCGATGGCGATCAGGCGCGCCTCGACGCGATCCTCGTGCGGCGGGGCGGCGACGAGCGGCCGGCGCACCGGTCAGGTCTCGACGATGCCGCCGGTATCGGCGGAGAGCTGCTGACGGCGGGCATGCGGCAAGGCGAGATAGTCGTCCGAGCGCATCTCGATCAGGCGCGACGCCGTGCGGTGGAACTCGAACTCCTCGGTGCCGGCATCGGAGAGATAGAGCCGGTGCGGCTCCGCCCCGGCGCTGGCCACGAGCTTCACCTGGTTGTCGTAGAGCGCGTCGATCAGGATGATGAAGCGCTTGGCCTCGTTGCGCTTCTCGAGCCCCTGCATGACCGGGATGCGGTCGATCAGCACGGTGTGATACTGATGGGCGATGGCGAGATAGTCCGCGCCGCCGAGCGGTTTCTCGCAGAGGTCGGCAAAGGAGAAGCGCGCGACGCCATGGGCCTGCGCCGGCACCGCCACCTGCCTGCCCTTCACCGTCAGTTCGGCCGGCTCGCCCGCCGCGCCGCCGGTCAGCCGCTGCCAGGCCGCGTCCATCGCGGCATCGGCCTCCGGCCCGGGCGGCGTGATCCAGACCGGCTGGCCCGCCAGCTTTTCCAGCCGGAAGTCGGTGCGCGATTCGAGCTTCACCACCGCCATCTTCTCTTGCAGCAGCTTGATGAAGGGCACGAACAGCGCGCGGTTCAGCCCGTCGCGGTAGAGAAGGTCCGGCACGACGTTGGAGGTCGCGACCACCACGACGCCCTCCTCGAACAGGCGGCTGAACAGCCGGCCGAGAATCATCGCGTCAGCGATGTCTGTGACCGAGAACTCGTCGAAGCAGAGCAGCCAGGCCTCCTCCGCGAGATCGGCGGCGACCGGCGCGATGGGATCGTCGCCCTTGACCTCGCCGGCCTTCAGCTTCTGCCGGTAGGCGTGGATGCGTTCGTGGACGTCCGCCATGAACTCGTGGAAATGGGCGCGCCGCTTGCGCTTGACCGGGCTCGCCTCGATGAACAGGTCCATCAGCATGGTCTTGCCGCGGCCGACATCGCCCCAGACATAGAGCCCGCGGACCGGCTGGCGCTTCTCGCCGCGCGAGAACAGCCAGGCAAGGCCGGTCGACTTGCGGCGCGTCAGCCGGTAGTCGGCAAGCTCAACGTTCAGCGCATCGAGCCGCCTTGCGACGGCCAGTTGCGCGGCATCGGAGGAGATTTCGCCGGCATCGACCAGCGATTGGTAGCGGTTGAGCACGTTGGCCATCGAAACCAGCCAATAACGGGCAGGTCCCGCGCCCGCAAGCGTTGCATCGGCGCGCAAGCGCATGCGAAGGCATGCAAATCCGCCTGTGCGTCCCTCCTTTGTCTCATTCCAGACTCGTTGCGTCGCAGCGTCCGGTCCCTTAAACAGGCCGGTGATTTCCGGCGGCGCCCGATCGCGCTCCCGCCGCCCGCCCGAGGTTGCCTTCCATGGCCGATTCAAAGCACGTGATCGAACGCCCGCTTTCGCCGCATCTGCAGATCTATCGCCCGATGCTGACGATGATGATGTCCATCGTCCACCGCATCACCGGCTGCGCGCTGTTCTTCGGCACGATTCTGATGCTCTGGTGGCTGATCGCCGCCGCATCGGGGCCGACCGCCTACGCCACGTTCCAGTGGGCCGCTGGCTCGATCATCGGCCGGCTCGTGCTGTTCGGCTATACCTGGGCGCTGTACCACCACATGCTCGGCGGCCTGCGCCATTTCATCTGGGACACCGGCCGCGGTTTCGGCGTCAACGAGCGCGAATGGCTGGTGCGCGCGGGCCTGATCGGCTCCATCACGCTGACGATCCTCACCTGGATCGTCGCCTATGCCGTTCGCGGCGGCATCTGAGGAGGGCCCGCCATGTCCGAAGCCAAGAGTTCCATGCGCACCCCGCTCGGCCGCGTCCGCGGCCTGGGCTCCGCCAAGTCCGGCACCGAGCATTTCTGGATGCAGCGGGTCACCGCCGTCGCCAACGTGCCGCTGACCATCTTCGTGGTCGGCCTGATCATCTCGACCGCCGGCTCGAACTATGCCGCCGTCAAGGCGACCCTCGGCTCGCCGATCGTCGCCATTCCGCTGATCCTGTTCGTGATCTCGGTCACCTGGCACATGCGGCTCGGCATGCAGATCGTCATCGAGGACTACGTGCCGGCCGAGGGCACGAAGATCGTGCTTCTGCTGCTCAACACCTTCTTCTGCGCGACGATTGGCCTCGGCTCCGTCTTCGCCATCCTGAAGCTTGCCTTCGGCGTCTGAACGCCGCCCCTGATACTGGAGCTCGACCATGGCTCAAGCTGCCGCACCCTCGACCGCCGGCCGCGCCTATGACGTGACCGACCACACCTATGACGTCGTGATCGTCGGCGCCGGCGGAGCCGGTCTCCGCGCCGTCGTCGGCTGCGCCCAGGCGGGCCTGCGCACCGCCTGCATCTCCAAGGTCTTCCCGACCCGCTCGCACACCGTCGCGGCACAGGGCGGCGTCGCCGCCTCGCTCGGCAATATGGGCGAGGACCAGTGGCAGTGGCACATGTACGACACCGTCAAGGGGTCCGACTGGCTCGGCGACCAGGACGCCATCGAATATCTCGTGCGCAATGCGCCGGCCGCCGTCTATGAGCTGGAGCACTGGGGCGTGCCCTTCTCGCGCACCGAGGGCGGCAAGATCTACCAGCGCCCGTTCGGCGGCATGACCACCCATTTCGGCAAGGGCACGGCCCAGCGCACCTGCGCGGCTGCCGACCGCACCGGCCACGCCATGCTGCATACGCTCTACGGGCAGGCGCTGAAGAACAATGCCGAGTTCTTCATCGAGTATTTCGCCATCGACCTGATGATGGGTGAGGACGGCCGCTGCCTCGGCGTCGTCGCGCTCAAGATGGACGACGGCACGCTGCACCGCTTCCGCGGCCGCCAGACCATCCTCGCCACCGGCGGCTATGGGCGCGCCTATTTCTCGGCGACCTCCGCCCATACCTGCACCGGCGACGGCAATGCCATGGTGCTGCGCGCCGGCCTGCCGCTGCAGGACATGGAGTTCGTGCAGTTCCACCCGACCGGCATCTACGGCTCGGGCTGCCTGATCACGGAAGGCTCGCGCGGCGAAGGCGGCTACCTCACCAACTCCGAGGGCGAGCGCTTCATGGAGCGCTATGCGCCCTCGGCCAAGGACCTCGCCTCGCGCGACGTCGTCTCGCGCTCCATGACCATGGAGATCCGCGAGGGCCGCGGCGTCGGCAAGAACAAGGACCATATCTTCCTGCACCTCGACCATCTCGACCCGAAGATCCTGCACGAGCGCCTGCCGGGCATTTCCGAGAGCGCCAAGATTTTCGCGGGCGTGGACGTGACCAAGGAGCCGATCCCGGTCATCCCGACCGTCCACTACAATATGGGCGGCATTCCCACGAACTATCACGGCGAGGTCCTGACCAAGAAGGACGGCGATCCCGATGCCGTCGTTCCCGGCCTGATGGCCATCGGCGAGGCGGCCTGCGTCTCCGTCCATGGCGCCAACCGCCTCGGCTCGAACTCGCTGATCGATCTCGTGGTGTTCGGCCGCGCCGCGGGCCTGCGCGCCGCCGAGACGGTGACGCCGGGCGAGAAGCACCAGGACCTGCCGAAGGACGCCGCCGAACTCGCCCTCTCGCGCCTCGACTATTTCCGCCATGTCTCCGGCGGCACCTCGACCGCCGCGATCCGCGACCGGATGCAGCGCGTCATGCAGTCGAACTGCGCGGTGTTCCGCACCGGCGAAGTGCTTCAGGAAGGCAAGAAGCTGATCCACGACGTCTGGCAGGGCGCCTCCGACATCGGCGTCACCGACCGCTCGCTGATCTGGAATTCGGACCTGATCGAGACGCTGGAATTCGACAACCTCATCTCGCAGGCGGTCGTGACCATGGACTCGGCCGCGAACCGCGAGGAAAGCCGCGGCGCCCACGCCCGCGAGGACTTCCCGGACCGCAACGACAAGGACTGGATGAAGCACACGCTCGCCTTCGCGGACACCGAGAAGAAGACCGTGACCATCGACTACCGGCCGGTTCACACCTACACGATGACCAACGAGATCCAGTACATCGAGCCCAAGGCGCGCGTGTATTGATCGAGGCGGCGGTCGGCCGGCGCGACTTGACGCGCGTCGCCCGGACCGGCACATGCCCGGTCTCCGGCAATGCCGAGATCGGAAGGCCGTCTTGATCATCCTCGGATTCTACCAGTCGCACGATGCCTGCGCGGCGCTCTATGACGACTATCGCTGCATCGCCTCCGTGGCGCTGGAGCGCGCGACGCGCATCAAGACCGACGGCTACCGCTTCCCGGCCGAGGCCGTCGCCGAATGCCTCGCAGAGGCCGGGCTGAAGGCCGATGCAATCGAGGCCGTCGCCTATCCGCGCATGCGCTATCCGGCGGCCGATATCCGCCGCTCCGCCCTGCCCTTCGGCGGGCTTCTCCCCGTCCGCAAGGTCGACCCGATCGCGCCGCTGCGCGCCGGCAAGGTTCAGTCGCTGGCCGATGTAGTCGACACAGATGCCTTCGCCGCCCGCCACGGCTGGCCGGCCTCGGCCAAGGCCTACTTCTACAACCACCACCACGCGCATGCGCTGGCAACCCTCGCCCACATGCCCGCCGACGACGTGCTGCTCTACACGTCCGACGGCGGCGGCGACGACATCTTCTATTCCGCCCGAGTTTTAAAGGACGGCCGGCTGATCGACCTGTTCGGCGGCGAGGCGGACACGCTGGCGCGGCGCGTGCCGCAGCGGCCCGGCGACAGCCTCGGCAAGCTCTACGCCTATGTGACGGAGGCGCTCGGCTTCCGCTCGCTGCGCCACGAGGGCAAGGTGCTGGGGCTCGCCGCCTACGGCAAGCCGGTCCATGCCGAGCGGCTGACGCGCTGCTATGCAGTCTACGACGACGGCCAGATCCATTGCTCGCTGCCGCGCTGGCGCGTCCGCATGATCGTCAATGCACTGGCGAAGAAGACCGCGCGCGAGGATATGGCCGCGAGCGTCCAGCAGACGCTGGAGACGGTCACGCTGGCGGCGCTGACGAAGATGCTCGCCCGGCATCCCGTGCGGCACCTCGGCCTTTCCGGGGGTGTCTTCGCCAATGTGAAGCTGACGCAACGCATCGCCGAGCGCTTCGATCTCGACGAGATTTTCGTCTATCCCGCCATGTCCGATCAGGGCGAGGCGGATGGCGGCGTGCTCGAATTCCTGCTGGAACGCGACGGGCTCGATACCTGGCTGACGCATCGCGAAAAGCTCTCCACGGTCTATCGCGGCCGCGACTACTCGGCCGCTGTCGAAGCGGTCTTCGGCTCCGGCGCCGTGAAGCGCCCTGTCGCGAACGCCGTGGAGGAAGCCGCCGACCTGATCGTCGCGGGCGAGACGGTCGGCACCTATCTCGGCCGCATGGAATACGGACCGCGGGCCCTCGGCGCCCGCTCGATCATGGCCAGCGCCGTGGACCGCACCATCAACGACTGGCTGAACAAGCGGCTGGACCGCACCGACTTCATGCCATTCGCCCCAGTCGTGCTCGCCGAGCGCGCCAAGGACCTGTTCGACTTGGCCGACGAACTCACCTACACCGCGAACTTCATGACGGTGACCTGCAACGTGAAGCCGGAATGGCGCGAGCGCATCCCGGCCTGCGTCCATGTCGACGGCACGGCGCGGCCGCAGCTCATCCACCGCGACCAGAACCCGGTCTATTACGACGTCGTCGCGGCCTATGAGCGGCGCACCGGCATTCCGGCCCTGATCAACACCTCGTTCAACGTCCACGAGGAGCCGATCATCAACAAGCCGGAGGAAGCGCTACGCGCGCTGAGGGAAAAGCGCGTGGACCATCTCCTCTCCGAGACCGCGATCTGGTCGCTGAAGGACTGACGCGCCACGGAAACGCTGCTGCCTCGTGGCCGCCGTTAACGCGACATATTGAGACGGCGATATAGGCTGCATCCGCTCCCGGAGCCCCTATGCGACGCCTGCTTCGTCCCTTCATCGTCCTCGCTGCCCTCGTCATCCTGCTGGAGACGTGGATCTGGGAGCGCGTCGGCCCGGTCATCGCCCGCCTCGTCGAAATCCTGCCCCTCAAGGCGCTGAAACAGGCCATCCACGACGGCATCCAGCGCCTGCCGCCCTACGCGACCCTGACCGTTTTCGCCATTCCGGCGATCCTGCTCTTCCCGTTCAAGCTGGCGGCGCTGGCGCTGATCGCGCGCGGCCACCTGATCCTCGGCGGCGGCGTATTCTTCCTCGCCAAGGTGGTCGGCGTCGGCTGCGCGGCCTTCCTGTTCGACGCCTGCAAGCCGAAGCTGATGCAGATTCCGCTCTTCGTCTGGGCCTACGAGCACTGGATGCGCTGGCTCGCCTGGGCACACCACCATATCGACCCGATCAAGGAGCGCATCCGCCGCTATGCCCGCATCGTCACCGGCGGGCGGTCCAGCCGCGCGCTGCGCCTCCTGATGCGCTTCCGCCGCTCGCGCCGCGAGCGGATGCGACCGGCTAGCGCCTGAGGCTTATCAGGCGCGCGGGTGGGCGCTCTCGTAGACGCGCAGCAGCGCCGCCGTATCGACCTCGGTATAGATCTGCGTCGTCGACAGCGAAGCGTGGCCGAGCAGTTCCTGGATCGAGCGCAGGTCGCCGCCCCGCCCGAGCAGGTGCGTCGCGAAGGAATGCCGCAGCGCGTGCGGCGTCGCGGTTTCCGGCAGGCCCAGCGCGCCGCGCAGGCGCTGCATGGCGAGCTGGATGATGCGCGGCGACAGCGGCCCGCCCTTGACGCCGACGAACAGCGGATCGTCCGCCCCGAGCGCGAAGGGGCAGAGGCGGCGATAGTCCGCGACGGCATCGGCGACCCTGGCGATCACCGGAACCTGCCGGACCTTCGCGCCCTTGCCGAGCACGGTAACCTGTCCCGGCTGGCCGGGCGGCGGCGCATCCTTCTGGCGGAGACCCAGAGCCTCGGAGATGCGCAGGCCCGAACCGTAGAGCAGCGCCAGCACGGCGGCATCGCGCGCGATGACCCAGGGCGGGGCGTCCTCGTGCTCGCGGGTGCCGGCCGAGGCGACGCGCCGCGCGGCCGCGACATTCAGCGGCCGCGGCAGGCGGCGGGCCGTCTTCGGCGTGCGCACCGCGGAAAAGGCGGCCATGCGCCCCTCGCCCTCCCTCTCCAGAAAGCGCGTGAAGGATCGCACCGCCGCCAGTGCCCGGCCGATCGAGCGGGCATCGAGCCCGTCGCCCCGGCGCCTGGCCATGAAGGCGCGCACGTCGCGCGGCGCCGCCTCGCCCATCGCCTTGAGCGAGACCGCCCCGCCGATATGTCCGGAGAGGAAGCCGAGAAAGACCCGAACGTCCCGGCCATAGGCCTCAAGCGTCTTGGGCGAGAGCCGCCGCTCGGCGCCGAGATGCAGCAGCCAACGGCGCATCGCGGTCACCGTGTCGGAAGCGGCGCCGGGAACGAGCGCGTCGGCTGGAGGATAGAAAGCGGCCATGGCATCAGCCTGCCATGGCCGGGGTTCACGGGGCGTGAACGCTCGACATCAGGCGAAGTCAGTCGGCCTCGCCCTTGCCGAGGTCGCCGATGTGCTTCTGGATGTAGAGCTGCTCGCCGATCGTCTTGATGACTTCGAGCTGCGTTTCGAGGAAGTCGATATGGCCTTCCTCGTCGCTCATCAGCTCGATGAACAGGTCGCGCGAGGGATAGTCCTTCACGGTCTCGCAATAGGCAGCGGCCTCCTGATAGAGCTTGCGCGCGCCGATCTCGGCCTTCAGGTCGCAGCCGATGATTTCCTTCACCGTCTGGCCGATCTCCAGCGGGTCGAGCACCTGCAGGTTCGGATGGCCCTCCAGGAACAGGATCCGGTCGATGAACTTGTCGGCATGGACCATCTCCTCGATGGATTCCTTCCGCCAGTATTTCGCGAGGGCGTTGAAGCCCCAATTGTCCAGCATGCGGTAGTGCAGCCAGTACTGGCTGACCGCGGTGAGCTCGCTCCTGAGGCCTCGGTTGAGATATTCGATGACCTTCTTGTCGCCCTTCATGACCGCCTCCGCTGGCAATTCCGTCCGGGCCCTGCGACCCGAACTCAGTTTATAATAATTCTAGATACGGAAGCAAGCATGTTCCGGCGCCGGCGGGAGCGGCCGCCGGTTGCATCTGCCAGATTGTCGGATCAGATGTCCTGCCTATTCGGCAGCGACGAGATGGTCTGTCTCGTGGTGGGTGCAGGCGCCCAGCGGGCAGGTCGTGCAGGCGGAATCGGCACCGGCCTCGCGCATGATGGCGCGGATGGTGCGCGCGCAGCGGCCGCAATTGGGGCTGCACCCGAGGCAGGCATAAACCTCGCCCACGGCCTTCGGGCATTCCGGACCGTCACCGAGACAGGCCCGGATGTCGTGGTCACTCAGTACATTGCAATGGCAAACGATCACTGCGCGTCCCCAGAGCGGCACAGGAAGGCTGCTCGCCTTTGTTGACCGCATCTGTCAGCTTTTTAATGTGCCGCCCGACCAAATTCAATCGATGAGCCACAATTTAGAGCCGTTGTAGAAAAGGGCCCAAGCCACCGCACTGCCATTCCAAATGCCGCCGCCACCGAATCCGCTCACATCTTCTTTGATCTGCATGAGCGGCATTCCCTCCGCGCGCATGTCGCGCTAGGCCATCGGCATGAGCCCTCCCCGCTATGCCGACGTGCTGATTCCGGTCGCTGTCGACCGGCCCTACAGCTACCGGATTCCAGAAGGCATGGAGCTTGCCCCCGGCGATGTGGTGGCGGTGCCGCTCGGGCCCCGCACCGCGCTCGGCGCGGTCTGGGCGCTGCGCGACCAGCCGGGCGGCATTTCGCACAACCGCCTGAAGGACATTGCCTACCGCTATGACAGCGCGGCGGTGCCGCATGCGGTGCGCCAGCTCTGCGACTGGATCGCCGACTACACGCTGGCGCAGCGCGGCATGGTGCTGCGCATGGCCCTGCGCCACCCCGACGACCTCGCGCCCCCGAAGCCGCGCATCGGCGTCAGGATCACCGAGGTTCCGCCGGGGCGCATGACCCCGGCCCGCAAGAAGGTGCTGGCGGCGCTGGCGGACGGTCTCGCGCGCGCGAAAGGCGAGGCCGCGCGCGAGGCGGGCGTTTCAGGCGGCGTGATCGACGGCCTCGTGGACGAGGGCGCGCTGGAGACCATCCTGCTGCCGGCCGAATCCGTCGCCGAGCCGCTCGACGCCGATTATGCCGCCACCGCGCTCAACGATGCGCAGCAGGAAGCCGCCCGGCACCTGCGCGATGCGGTCGCAGCCCGGACCTTCAGCGTCGCGCTGCTCGACGGCGTCACCGGCTCCGGCAAGACGGAGGTCTATCTGGAGGCTGTGGCCGAGGCGCTGCGGCAAGGCCGGCAATCGCTGATCCTCGTTCCCGAGATCGCGCTGACCACGCAGTTCCTCGACCGTTTCGCCGAGCGTTTCGGCCACCGCCCGGCCGCCTGGCACTCGGGCGTCGGCGCGACGCGGCGCGGGCGCGTCTGGACCGGCGTCGCGGCGGGCGAGGTGCCGGTGGTCATCGGCGCGCGCTCGGCGCTGTTCCTGCCCTTCGCCGACCTCGGCCTCGTGATCATCGATGAGGAGCACGAGGGCGCCTACAAGCAGGATGACGGCGTCCACTATCACGCGCGGGACATGGCCGTCGTGCGCGCGCGCCTGCACGACATTCCCGTCGTGCTGGCCTCGGCGACGCCGTCTGTCGAAAGCCGCGTCAATGCCGACCGGGGCCGCTATGCCCGGCTCGTCCTGCCGGAGCGCTTCGGCGGACGGGCCATGCCGGCCATCGCCACCGTCGACCTCAAGACCGCAGGGCCGGCGCGCGGGCGCTGGATCGCGCCTGCCCTCGAGGCCGCGATCCGCGAGACCAAAGAGGCCGGCGAGCAGTCGCTCCTGTTCCTCAATCGGCGCGGCTATGCGCCGCTGACGCTCTGCCGCGCCTGCGGCGAGCGCGTGCAATGCCCGAACTGCTCGGCCTGGCTGGTCGACCACCGCTTCCGCCGCCGGCTCGTCTGCCACCATTGCGGCTTCAACATGCCGCCGCCGGACCATTGCCCGAAATGCGAGGCCGTGGACAGTTTCGTCGCCTGCGGCCCCGGCGTCGAGCGGCTCGCCGAGGAGTGCGCGACGCTGTTCCCGGATTCGCGGCTGCTGGTCCTCTCCTCCGACATGGCCGGCGGCATCGAGCGCATCCGGCAGGAAATCGAGGCGGTGGCGCGCGGCGAGGCCGACATCGTCATCGGCACGCAGCTCGTCGCCAAGGGACATAATTTCCCGCATCTCGCGCTGGTCGGGGTCATCGACGCGGACCTTGGACTGTCGAACAGCGACCCGCGCGCGGGCGAGCGCACGTTCCAGCTTCTCCAGCAGGTGGTCGGCCGCGCGGGCCGGGCCAAGGACGGCTCGCGCGCGCTGATCCAGACCCACCAGCCGGACCATCCGATCATCCGCGCCATCGTGCGCGGCGACCGCGAGGGATTCTACGCCGCGGAGATCGCCATGCGCGAGGAAGCGCGCCTGCCGCCCTTCGGCCGGCTGGCGGCTCTGGTCGTGTCGGCGGAGGGGCAGGCAGACGCCTTTGCCTATGCACGATCCCTCGTCCGTTCGGCTCCGCCGAGCAGCGATGTCCAGGTGCTGGGACCCGCCGAGGCACCGCTGGCGCTGGTCCGGGGCCGGCACCGGGTCCGGCTGCTGGCACGGTCGGCGCGGGCCTTCGACCTGTCGGGCTGGATGCGCGGCTGGCTCTCCCGCGTCGAGGCGCCGCGCGGCAATGTCCGGCTCGAAATCGACGTCGATCCGCAAAGCTTCCTTTAACCAGAGCACTCGCACGGCAAGATTGCGGCCGGCCCGGTTGAACCGAACCGGAAGCTGCAACGACCCATGGTCATCGCCGGGGCCAAATGCCTGCGGCACTCACAACGAGGACCCAGACCATGACCAACTTCCGCAAGTTCGCGCTGACCGGCGCTCTCGCTCTCGCTCTCGGTTCGGCCTTCACCGGCCTCGCCAATGCCCAGGCCGCCGGCGGCAACGGCGGCGGTGGCGGCGGCGGTGCCAGCGACATCGCCAGCGCCATCGACACGCCCGTCACCCATGCCAACGTTCCGGGCGGCCCGACCTACGGCCGCGGCGGCTCGGCCCCGCAGGCCCGCGAGTTCAACTGCGGCTACCAGCTCCTTCGCGGCCGGTATTGCGACCCGGTCCGCCGCTGATCCGACGGCAACCGAAATGAAAGAGAGCGGCGGGGAAACCCGCCGCTCTTTTCGTTTGTATATTTCCGTTCGCGGGATGGCCTGCCCGGGGCGCGCCTCTACCCCGGAGAGCATTGAGCGGCGGGCGTCCGGACCGTGAAACCGATCAGGGCGGGCTTTCTCAAGCCCGCCCTTTTCGGCCCCTCCGAACCTGCGTGCAGGATCAGTCCTTGGATTCGATCTTGCCGGGTTCGACCGGCTGCGGCGTGACGGCCGTCGGCGGCACGGTGGCCTGGCGCGGCCCCCGCTGCGGGGCCTGCGCGGTATCCGTACCGGGAACTGCCGGGGCCTGCGCCGTGTCGGGAGCGGGCACGGCGGGCGGCGCCGTCACCATCGGCGTGGCCGGCGCCGGGGTTGCGGTCGCATTGAGCGCCGGAACCGGATCGGCGAGGCCCGCGCCGAGCTGCGGGTTCGGCGTCGCGCCGTGGCGGGCGGTCTGCCGGAGGATTTCGCGCACCTGCACCGGATCGAGATCCGGCTGGCGTTCCAGCAGCAGCGCCGCGATGCCGCTGACATGGGCGGCGGCGACCGAGGTTCCCGACGAAATCTGGTAACCGCCGCGCGGGGCGGGCAGCAGGATTTCGACACCGGGAGCGGCGACCGAGACGTGATTGCCGCGCGAGGCCGCGTCGAACAGCCGGCCCTGCTGGTCGGTCGCCGTGACGGCAATGACATTGGGGTCGGCCGCGGGGAACGAGACAGGCGCGGTCGTGCCCTCATTGCCCATGGCCGCGATCAGCACCACCCGCTTGCCGGCGGCGTTCTGCATCGCGCGGGTCATCATCGGGTCGCGCGGGCCGGCGAAGCTCATGTTGATCACGCGCGCGCCCTCGCGCACGGACCAGTCCATCGCCCCGAGGATGTGGTAGCTCGTCCCCTGCGCGCCGGTGGCCTGGCCGGGCGCGAAGGCCCGCGCGGCAAGGATATTGGCGCGCGGCGAGATGCCGGTGAGCTGCGCGTGGGCGACGATGGCGCCGGCCATGCCGGTGCCGTGCTCATGCGGCTGGAACGCGCCGCCGACCGCATCGAAGCTCTTGGCGACGCGGCCCGCCATTTCCGGATGCGTCGCCTCGATGCCGGAATCGATCACCGCGATCGGCACCTGTTCGCCGCGCGCCAGAAGATGGGCCTCCGGCAGGCGCAGCGTCTCGACGACATATTGCAGCGCGGCTCCGCCGGTGCGGGTCGTGGACGCGCTCTGCAGCCGGAACACGTAGTTCGGGCGGTCGAAAATGTAGTTCGGCTGGACATAGGCGACGCCGGTCGAGCGCGTCATGGCACGGATCGCCGCCGGCACGGTCATGCGGTTCGGCACGCGGTAGCGATGGACCACGGTGCCGACAAGTTCGGACTGCGACTCGGCGATCAGCGTCAGGTTGTAGCGGCGCACGACGTTGCGGATAGCGGCCGGCGACGCGTCCGGACGCATGACGAAGAGCACCTCGTCCGGCACGTAGCGACGCTCGCTCGACGGCGGCATGCCCGGCACGTCCTGGGCATTGGCCGAGCGGGCGGCGGCGATCAGCGCCGGAGCCGCCATGGCGGGGCCGACGAAACGCGGACCGGGACCGCCCGGGCCGATGGGCGGCGGCCCGCCCGGCGGCAGGCGCCCGCCGCCACCCGGCGGCAGGACCACGACCGGCGGCACGAAGGGCGGTATCACGACGACGGGCGGGCGGCCGGGATAGCCCGGCCTGCCGGGACGGCCCGGCCGCGGCGGACGGCCATCGGAGCCTCCGGCCGAATCTCCGGGACGACCGGGGCGGCCAGCGCCCGGCGGACGCGTGGCCGGCGGGCGCGAGGCCATGCCGTCCCCGCCCGAGCCGGGCCGGCCGATGGAGCCGGGACGACCGGTTCCGCGCATCGGTCCATCGGTGAAGCGGCCGGGGCCACGGCCGGGATAACCCTCGATCCGCGGGCCGCGCATGCCGTCAATGCGACCGACACGGCCCGGATTCATGATGCGGCCGCCGGGTGCGGCCATGCCGGGACCGCGCATCGAGGGCACCCGGCCCATGGACGGCGCGCGATTGGGCATGCCCATGCGCGGACGCGAGCCGCGAAAGCCGCCGCCACCGCCGCCGACACCGAAGCCGCCTATCGAGATGCCGAACTGGGCCTGTGCCGGCCGCACATCCGCGACGGTCAGGAAGGTGGAGCCGGCGAGTATCGCGAGGAAGCCGGCGATTACGCCGGTCTTTCCGGACCGGAGCAACGGACGATCGGATGACTGATCCGTCATGGCCGCACCTCACGAGAAACGAGTTTCGCGGCGAGGCTAGGCCGCGAATATTTCTGTTTGACTGCGCAAGCCCCCCGAGATGAGAGGGCCACCGAAGGGCTGCGTCAGGAAGCCGGGCCGACGAAGCGCACGATGGCCTGCTGGGCGCGCAGCGTCTGGATCACCCGGTCGAGATCGGCCTGGCTCATGCCGGCATCGCCGATGCGCACCCGATAGAAGCCACCGGGCCGCGGGCCGTCGATGATCGTGCCGCGCACCTGTTCGAGAAGCCGCGTCATGTCGCCGGCATTGGCATCGGCGTTGAAGCCGATCAGCACGAAGGTTCCGGCAGCCGGCGTGCCCGCCCCCGAGGGGCCGTGGGAGGCCGTCTGGAACTGCGCCGGGCCGCCGATGAAGCCGGAGCCGATGATTCCGGCCTGCACCACCAGCGCGAGAGCCGCCGCGCCGGCCGCATAGGCGAGCGTGCGGGGCGCGAGCATGGAGAGCTTCTCGCCGAGCCAGTCGGCGAAGGAGGCTTTGGCGCGGGCCGCGACATGAGAGAGCTTGGCCGGCTCGGCCTCGACGCGCTTCATCAGGTCGTCGAGGACGCGGGCCGAGGGGCGCGGCGAGGCTTCGGCCAGCGCGAAGGCGGCATCCTGGTCCTCGCGGACGATTTCCAGCTCGTCGCGCAGGGTCTCGTCGGCGGCGAGCGCGGCATCGACCCGCGCCGTGTCGGCCGGCGAGAGCGTGCCGGCGGCATACCAGGGGAGCAGCTCGGAAATGGCCCGGCGCTCGGAATTGTCGATCTGATTGCGCGTCGTCATGGCCAACCTCGGTCGACTCCGGCGCTCTGCATGAGCTCCTGGAGCCTTTTGCGCGCATAGAACATGCGCGTCTTGACGGTGTTTTCCGGGATCTGAACGATCTCGGCCACTTCGGAGATCGATTTCTCCTGATAGTAGACCAGATCGACAATCTCCCGGTGCTCGGGCGAAAGCTGGTCAATGCAGCGGCGGATCGCCTTTGCCTTGTCCACTTTCTGAGCCACCACCTCGGGTGTGTCCGCGTCGTCCGCGATCGCGCCGGCCTTTTCCTCGTCCAGTTCCGATTCCGTCGTTTTCCTCAGCGAGGACAACGCCTTGAACCGGGCCATTCCGAGAATCCAGGTCGAGACGCTCGATCGCCCCTCAAACCTGTCGGCCTGACGCCACACGTCCAGGAAGACTTCGCCGATCAGGTCCTCCGCCTGTCCTTCGTCCTTGATGAACCGGAGTATGAACCGGAACACGCGGACATTATGACGGGCATAAAGGGTCCTGAAGGCGAGACGATCGCCCTTGGCAACCCGGAGGATGAGATCCTGGTCGCTGTCAGACTGCATCGTCACTCCCGAGCCGGTGGGCTCGCAGCATCAGTCGCGGCAGCCGGCGAAAAGGTTCAAAGGCCATCGTGGCGTCTTTGGGCAGCGAAGGATTCTGTCGCGCCCCGTCGATCGGGACCCCACGTAACATGACGAAACATAATGGGAGGTCAACGGGCCCCCGAGTCATGCCGGGCCGGCGGAATCGAGCCCCATCTGCCAGAAATCGGCTTCCAGCCGCGAGGCCGCGCCGAACAGTCGAGCCAGTTCGGTGAAGCGGCGCTCGGTCATCGCGCGGGCGGCGAGATCGTCGAGGCGGCGGCGGGCATTGGCGGCGACGCCCTGATAGCCCTCGCCGGCATATTCGCCGATCCACTCGGCGTAAGGGTGGTTGCCGAGGGCGTCGACGCCGTTCGGCGCGAGAGCGCGGCCGATCTCGGCATAGCCGACGACGCAGGGCGCGAGCGCGACGTGCAGGTCGAGAAGATCGCCGGCGGCGCCCGCATCCAGCACGAAGCGGGTATAGGCGACGGTCGCCTGATGCTCGGGCGCGGCCTCGATATCGGCCCGCGACAGGCCCCAGCGGGCGCAGAGGCGGACGTGCAGCTCGGTCTCGTGCAGCACTGCCGCCAGCCCTTCCTGCGCCGACCCGATGTCCGCGAGGCTGCGGCTCTTGTAGGCGGCGAGCGCATAGGCGCGGGCGAACTGGATCAGGAACAGGTAGTCCTGCACCAGATAGGTGCGGAAGGCGGCCTCGGGCAGCGTTCCCGCGCCGAGCCGGCGGACGAAGTCGTGGTCGACATAGGCGCGCCAGTCATCGGCCGCGGCAGCCTTCAGCCGGTCGAAAATGTCCATGCCCCGATTCCCGTTCCTGGCTTCCGACTGGTTGTAGGGCAGCGGCATTGCAGTTGCCACCGGCGCGAAGCCCACGAGCCGCGATTGGCACCCTGCATCGGGCTATTGCGTCCTTCGAGGCTCGCTTCGCTCGCACCTCAGGATGAGGGAGGTTGTGTGCTGCATTCCAGGTCAAACGAAGCGCGGCGGTCGAGCTTTTGTCACGATCTGCGCAAGTCTCAGCCCTCCTCATCCTGAGGTGCGAGCGAGCGGAGCAAGAGAGCCTCGAAGGACGCACTTCGACCTTGCAATCCAATGAAAAGCTCAGCGCGGGATCAGCGCCCAGTAGTCGAGGTCGAGGATGACGGCGGGGTCGTAGTCCTCGCCCGTCCTGAGCGGGAAATCGGCGCAGGGCCGGTCCTTGGTGGCGACGGTGCGGATGCGCAGGGCGCCGACATCGTCGCGGCCGGGCAGGTCCTCGACGGCGAGGATTTCCGACCAGGCGAAGACCGTGTTGCCGGCGAAGAGCGGGGCGACATGCCGCCCGCCGTTGATCGCGGCGATCTGGAAGGCGTTGGCGAGGCCGTTGAACGACAGGGACCGCGCCAGCGAGATGACGTGGCCGCCATAGATGAGCCGGCGGCCGAAGCGGCCCTGCCCTTCGGTGAACTGGTTGAAGTGGACCTTCGCCGTGTTCTGGTAGAGGCGCGTCGCCATCATGTGCTCGGCTTCCTCGACCGTCATGCCGTCGACATGGTCGATCTTCTCGCCGACCTCGTAGTCGCGCAGCAGGTGGCGCTGGCCGGAGAGCTGGGTATCCCAGGCCTCCGGGTCGATGATCGGGCAGGCATCGCCGAGCTGGTCGGGCTCCAGCGCCTTCGGCAGGACCGGCACTTCCTCCGTGGTGATCACGGCGGCTTCGTCGCGCTTCCTGACCATCACCCAGCGGACATAGTCCAGCACCTCGTCGCCGTGCTGGTTGATGCCGGTCGAACGGACATAGACGACGCCGGTCTTGCGGTTTGAATTCTCTTTCAGGCCGATCACCTCGGAGGTCGTCGACAGCGTGTCGCCAGGATAGACCGGCGACAGGAAGCGGCAGCCGGCATAGCCGAGATTGGCGACGGCGTTCAGCGAGACGTCCGGCACGGTCTTGCCGAAGACGGTGTGGAAGACGAGCAGGTCGTCCAGCGGGCTCTTCGGATAGCCGATGGCCTTGGCGAAGGCGTCGGACGACTGGACCACGAAGCGCGTGCCGTAGAGCGCCGTGTAAAGCGCGGCGTCGCCCGTGGTCAGGGTGCGGGGGGTCGCGTGATGCAGCGTCTCGCCGAGACGGAAATCCTCGAAAGTGCGGCCCGGATTGGTCTTCGGCATGGCTTTGGCTCCCCTCCCGCTGATTTATGGCGTGCTGCGCTGCGAAATCCAACAGGCCGAAGGATGGGTTTCAGCGAGAGGACTTGCCCCACCCTCACCCTCCCCTTGTCGCTAAGCTCCAAGGAGAGGGGGACTATGGCGTTGCGAGCGAACTGGCGGCCGTTGCGCCTGGCTCGCCCGACGCGAACGAGACGCGGCGCGGTAGTCCCCCCTCTCCTCGCGTCAGCGAGGGGAGGGTGCGGGTGGGGCCTTATCTTAGCGTCCCGTCGCCCGCCCGTTCACAAGCCCTCGCGCATCCGCTATCGAACGGGGCAACCTTCCGCCCGCTCAACCGACAGGCGTCCATGGCTTCCGTATCCGTTCCCGGCCGGCCGAAACTCGTCCTCGCCTCCGGCTCGCCGCGCCGGCTGGCGCTGCTCCAGCAGGCCGGCATCGAGCCCGATACGCTCGTACCTGCTGAAATCGACGAGACGCCGATCCCGCGCGAGAGCCCGCGCAAGCTCGCGCAGCGGCTGGCGCGCGAGAAGGCCTCCGAGGCCGCCCGCCGCCTGCGCGACGATGCCGATTGGGAAGGCGCGGTGATTCTTTCCGCCGACACCGTGGTCTGCGTCGGCCGGCGTATCCTGCCGAAGGCGGAGAGCATCGACGAGGCCGCCGCCTGCATCCGCCTGCTCTCCGGCCGCTCGCACCGCGTCTATACCGGGCTGTGCCGGGTCGATCAGCGCGGCCGCACCACCACCAAGCTCGTGGAGACGCGGGTGCGGTTCAAGCGCCTCTCGCGCGAGGAGATCGAGGCCTATCTCGCCTCCGGCGAATGGCGCGGCAAGGCCGGCGGCTATGCCATCCAGGGCATTGCAGGCGCCTTCGTCGTCGGGCTCGTCGGCTCCTACACCAATGTCGTGGGCCTGCCGCTCGCCGAAGCCGTCGGCCTGATCGGCGCGACCGGGTATCCGGTGACGCTGGGCTGGATCGCCAAGGGCTGAGTCCCTAGTTTCAGGATCATGGACCCCGTCAACGACAACGACCGCCCGGTCGATCCGCCGAAAGCCTGCGCCATCTGCGGCAAGCCGGCGACCATGCGCTACAAGCCCTTCTGCTCGAAGCGCTGCGCCGACGTCGATCTCAACCGCTGGCTGAAGGGCGCCTACGCCATTCCGGCGGTGGAGGAGCCGGACGAGGATAGTTCCGAACTGCCGCGCGATTGAAACCGGGCGGACGGCGGACCCTCTCGCTAAAATACCGACCAGCCCGTGCGGGCGGCGAGCCGCTCCAGCGCCAGCGAGCCGACCAGCGAATTGCCCGCGGCATTGAGCCCCGGCGACCAGACCGCGATGGAGGCCCGGCGCGGCGCGATGGCGAGGATGCCGCCGCCGACGCCGCTCTTGCCCGGCAGGCCGACGCGATAGGCGAAGTCGCCGGAGGCGTCGTAATGGCCGCAGGTCAGCATGACCGCATTGATCCGCCGCGCCGTCTCCTCCCGCGCCACGCGGTCGCCATCGACCGGGTCGAGACCGGCATTCGCAAGGTAGAGCCCCGCCCGCGCCAGCTGGCGGCAGGTCATGGCGATGGCGCACTGGTGGAAATAGACATCGAGCACGTCGTCGACGGGATGGGCGAGATTGCGGAAGGCGCGGATGAAATTGGCGAGGCTGCGATTGCGGAAGCCGGTCTCGGCCTCCGAGCGCGCCACCTCGGCGTCGACGGCGATGCTGCCGTCGTCGGTCCGCTCGCGCAGGAAGTCCAGAACCTCATCGATGACGATGCGCGGCGCGCGGCCCGCCATCAGCACGTCGGTAGTGACCAGCGCGCCGGCATTGATGAAGGGGTTGCGCGGCACGCCGCGCTCCTGCTCGAGCTGGACGATGGAATTGAAGGCGGAGCCCGAAGGCTCGCGCCCGAGCCGCTCCCACAGTTTCTCGCCGAGCCGTTCCAGAACCATGGTGAGCGTGAAGACCTTCGACACGCTCTGGATCGAGAAGGCCGTGTCGGCATCGCCGGCCGAGGCGCTCTCGCCCTCGCAGGTGATGATCGCGATGCCGAAGCGTTTCGGATCGACCTTGGCGAGCGCCGGGATGTAGTCGGCGACGCGTCCCTCGCCGATGCGGCCGGCGACATCGGCATGGACGGCAGCGACAAGGGCGGAAAGATCAGCGCTGTTCGACATGAAGAACCCCTCGGCCATTTCTAGCCGAGGGGTTCTCGCGAGGCGAGCGGCGCGCCGGACCCGACAGCGTACAGGTCACGAACTGTGCAATAGCACCAGCTTGCTGGTCGTCCCATATGCTCCTATATCCGTCACCGAACCGGGTACACTTGGTTGAACACACGATTTTCCGTCGCCACGCATATCCTCACCTTCCTGCAAACGCAGGCTGGCGAGCCCGCTGCGTCCGATCTGATCGCCGCCAGTGTTAATACGAATCCGTCGCTGGTACGGCGCCTTCTGTCGCAGCTTGCCCGGGCGGGGTTGACCACGGCTCAGATGGGAGCCGGTGGCGGAGCGCTGCTTGCGCGCCCCGCTAACGCGATCACTCTTCTGGATGTCTACAGGGCAGTCGACGAAGGTGGCGGTGTATTGGCGGTGCATCAGCAGCCAAACCCGCTCTGCCCGGTGGGCCGAAACATCCGACCTGTTCTTGAGGGCCGGATCGCGGCGGCAGAGAACGCGATGCTCGGAAGCCTTGCCAAGACGACCATTGCCACCATGGCCGCTGCCGTGACCGAGCACGACAAGCGAAGCCGCCGCTAGGCGGGTTCCCGATAGAGCTCCGATCCGGGATTGACACAGATATGTGCGCTCTTTAGATACATATTTATGTGTTACTAATGCAGTTACATAATATGACCCAACTCAATCGACGCACCATCCTGGCGCTGACCGCTTCGCCCGCACTTCTCACGGCGGCGCCCGCAAAGTTCGCAACCGCACGAAGGAGACCGACAATGACATTGCGCGAACGACAGGTCTTCGACCTGCTGAAGGCCATCGAAACCGGCGCGACCGTACCGGTCGGGGTGATCAATCCCGCGAAGTACATTCAGCATAATCTCGCCGTCGCTGATGGCCTCGCCGGCTTCGGTGCGGCTCTCGCAGCACTCCCGCCCGGCTCGGCGCGCGTCAACACGGTGAGGGTTTTCGAAGACGGCGACTTCGTCTTCGCCCACACGGACTACAACTTTTTCGGGCCCAAGATCGGCTTCGACATCTTCCGCTTCGAGGACGGAAAGATCGTCGAGCATTGGGACAATCTTCAGGAGACGGCCGCCCCCCAATCCGAGCGGGCGCTCGATGATCGATGGTCCGACAGAGGCGGCCGATCTTGAGCGAACCGCCGAAAACAAGGCACTCGTGCGAGCCTTCGTGGACGACATTCTGGTCAACGGGCGCATGGACAGGCTGGCAGGCTACTTCAATGGCGACAGCTATGTTCAGCACAACCCGCAGATCGCGGATGGCCTTTCCGGCCTTGGCGCCGCCCTGAAAGCGATGGCCGCAGCAGGCATCACCCTGAAGTACGACCGCATCCATCGCGTCCTTGGCAAGGGCAACTTTGTGCTGGTCGCTAGCGAAGGCAGCTTCGCGGGCAAGCCGACCGCCTTCTATGACCTGTTCAGGGTCGAGAGCGGCAAGATCGCCGAGCACTGGGATACGATCGAAACGATTCCGCCGCGCGCGGAATGGCGGAACGGCAACGGCAAGTTCTGAGCGGCAGGTAGCGGATCGGCGCCCCCCTGCTGCCGTGCGTGCTGCAGGCCCACTGTGCCAAGAGCGTCGAACTCCGGAGAGGGTTGCGCCGGAGCTATGGAAAACCCCTCGGCCATCTCTGGCCGAGGGGCTCCCGTTAGGCGAGCGATGCGTTGGACCCAACAGCCCACGACCCGCCATTCCGTTAGAACGCGATCCTTAGCGCACGTGGATCGCGCCGTTGGGGTTCACGATGACCGCGGTCGCCTGGCAGAGGTTGACGCCCCAGCGGGTGACCTGCGCGCCGTTCTCGTAACGGACACGGACATCGAAGATGCAGTAGCCGGAGTGGAAGTCCGGCTGGACGCGCAGCGAGGAGCGCGGCGCGACCATGGAGTCACCCAGCAGGTCGCGGCCGAACGAGCGGTCGTCGCGGTGGGTGGCATAGACGCTGTGGATGGCGACGCTGCCGGAGGTGTTCACCACGTCGAACCAGCGCTGGTAGCCGTCGCGGGCCTGAGCGGATGCGGCGGCGCCACCGGCGAGGGCGAGCGCGACGGCGGCGATCTTGAGCGATTTCGAGATGGACATGCGTATCTCCCTTCATCAGGTGGGCGCCGGCCATCGGCGTCCTCGGGGCCTGTTGTGGGGGAGAACTGCGGCCGGCGGCATTGCCCGGGGTTGCAGGGAGTTGAGGAGGGTTGGGTTCGCGTCGCGACGATTGCCTGAATTTCGGCAGGGGGCGGCCTGCACACAGGCATTGCTTCCTTCGAGGCTCAGGCTGAAGCCCTCGCACCTCAGGATGAGGAGGATTGAGACCTGCATCCAAGGCGCTGAAGCACGGCGGCGGTGACGTGCACGCCCTTAATGCAGGTCACTTTATGCAGGTCACTTTTCTCCTCATCCTGAGGTGCGAGCCCGGAACGGGCGAGCCTCGAAGGACGCACTTCCGCAATGCAGGCCGCCCGGCCAAGACCGTTCAATCCATCATTCAAAGCATCGCCAGCGACCGCTTCGCCCGCGGCGGCGGAAAGGCCCGGTCGATCTCGGCGAGGTCCTGCGCGGTCAGCGCCAGCGCCGCGGCCGGCCGGTTCTCCTGGATATGCGCCGGCGAGCCCATCTGCGGGATCGCGCAGACGCTTCCCGACCGCAGCGTCCATGCCAGCGCCACCTGAGCCGGCGTCGCGCCGGGATGACGCGCGGCGATCGCCACGAGGGCCGGGTGCTTCGGCAGCCTGCCCTGCTCGATGGGCGAATAGGCCATGACCGGAATGCCGCGCCTCGCCTGCCAGGGCAAGAGATCGAACTCGATGCCGCGCCGGCCGCAATTGTAGAGCACCTGATTGGCCGCGACATTCGCGCCGCCCTCGACCTCGATCAGCTCCTCCATGTCGTCGACGTCGAAGTTCGAGACGCCCCAGTGGCGCAGCTTGCCCTCGGTCTTCAAACGCTCGAAGGCGCCGACGGTCTCCGCGAGCGGGATCGAGCCCCGCCAGTGCAGAAGGTAGAGGTCGATGCGGTCGGTGCCGAGCCGGCGGAGCGACCGCTCGCAGGCTTCGACGGCGCTGCGCGCGCCGGCATTGTGCGGATAGACCTTGGTGACGACGAAGGCCTCGTCGCGCCGGCCCTTCAGCGCTTCGCCGACCAGTTCCTCGGAGGCGCCGTCACCATACATCTCGGCCGTGTCGATCAGCGTCATGCCGCTGTCGAGGCCGGCCTGCAGCGCACTGATCGCCTCAGTGCGCCGCGCTGGCTTATCAGCGATGGTCCATGTGCCCTGGCCGAGGACGGGAATGGCCTCGCCCGTCGGCAGCGTCGCGGTGGCGATAGTCTGGGCCATGGCCGGCTCCCCTTGCAGAGCCGGCCGCCCGGCTCATTGCTGGGTGGGGATGTTAGCCTCGCGGATGACCCTTGCCCATTTCTCCGTCTCGGTCTTGAGGAACTGGCCGAACTCGGCCGGCGTCTGCACAGCCGGCTGCGCCCCGAACTTGGCGAAACGGTCGACGGTGTCCGGCTCCTTCAGCGCGCGGACCATGGCGGCATTGATCTTCTCGACGACGGCAGCGGGCGTGCCCTTCGGCGCGACGACGCCCGACCAGGAATGGGCGGAGTAGCCGGGCAGGCCTGCCTCCTCCATGGTCGGAATGTCCGGCAGCAGCGACAGCCGCGCCGGGCTGATGCCGAGCGCCTTCACCGTCTTCGCCTCGACCTGCGGCACGGCGGTCGGCCCATCCGAGAACATCAGCTGCACGTGGTTGCCGAGCAGGCTGTTCATGGCCGGCGCGCTGCCGCGATGGGCGACGTGCAGCATGTCGGTGCCGGTCATGCTCTTGAACAGTTCGCCCGACAGGTGCGTGCCGCCGCCGACGCCCGCCGAGCCGTAGGAGAGCTTGCCGGGATTGGCCTTCGCATAGGCGATGAGCTCCCTGATGTTGCTCACCGGCAGCGTGGGGTGGGCGCAGACGATGATCGGGAAGATGCCCGCGCCGCTGACCGGCACGAAATCCTGCAGGAAGTTGTAGGGCAGGCTCGCCTTGAGGCTCGGATGAACCGAGTGGTGGATGGCGCAGATCAAGAGCGTGTGGCCATCGGGCTCGGCGCGCTGGACGGCCTGCGCGCCGATCACCGCGTCGGCGCCGGGGCGGTTCTCGATGATGACGGCCTGGTTCCAGTATTCGGAGATTTTCTGGCCGATCTGCCGGGCGGTGAGGTCGACCGGCCCGCCGGGCGGAAACGGCACGATCAGCGTGACGCGCTTCGATGGAAAGTCGGACTGCGCGCGGGCCGGCAGGATGGAAGCTGCGGCGAGCGCGCCCGTGCTGGCGAGCACGGAGCGGCGGCTGATGAACGGCATGGACAATTCCCCGGGATGTGTTTCTCGTTGCCGGGAATGAAATGTCATTTCAATTGCCGGCGCAAGCAGGCCGGATGGGAGAGCGGCGGCGGTATGGCGCTGAAGGCATGCCGTCGCCCGCACAACTGAAGTGCGTCCTTCGAGGCTCGCTCCGCTCGCACCTCAGGATGAGGGAGGTTGGCGATCTGCATCAGCCGCGAACGAGCCCAGACCTCCTCGCCTCACCACAACCGTTGTGCGGTTCCTAACCGTCCTCATCCTGAGGTGCGAGCCTCATAGCGAGATGCGAACGCGTCCCGCGTTCGCTCGATGCCATGGCGAGCCTCGAAGGACGCACTTGCCGGATGCAGGGCACGGGCGTTCCGCACCTCTGTCACCCGGCAGGAACGGGAGCGAGCGCGGGCTCAATCCACCTTGGCGCCCGCTGCCCTGACGACCTCGGCCCAGCGCGGGATTTCGGTCGCCATGCGGGCCTGAAGCACCTCCGGCCCCTTCATAGTGGAGGTGGCGCCCATTTCCTCGAAGCGCTTCACGAAGGTCGGGTCCTGACCGATCTTGATATGGGCATCGACCAGCCGCTTCGTGATGTCCGCCGGCAGGCCCTTCGGCGCCAGCATGCCCGACCACGAGGTCACGTCGAAATCGGGCACGCCGCCCTCGATCATGGTCGGCACGTTGGGCAGGCCGCCCCAGCGCCGGGCGGTGGAGACCGCGATCGGCTTGATCGTGCCGCCCTGAATCTGGCCGACGATGGTCGGCAGGTTGTCGAACATGAAGTCGATGCGGCCGGCGATCAGGTCCTGCACCGCCACGGCGCCCGTGCGGTAGGGCACATGGAGAAGCTGGAGTCCGACCTTGCGGGAGAGGAACTCGGTGGAGAGGTGCGCGGTCGTGCCGAGGCCCGGCGTGCCGTAGGAGACCTTGCCCGGCCCCTTCTCCTTCGCCCAGGCGATGAACTCCTGCACGGTCTTCACCGGGTTCTGCGGATTGACCACCAGAACGTTGGGGATCTCGTAGATGTCCGCGATGTAGGTGAAATCGGTCAGCGGATTGAAGGGCAGCGTGCGGTAGAGCTCGATATGGGCCGACAGCGGGCCGATGGTCGAAACGCCGATCGTGTAGCCGTCGGGCTCGGCGCGCGCGATGGCGTTGACGCCGACATTGCCGGCGGAGCCGGGGCGATTCTCGATCACCACCGTCTGGCCGATCTCCCGCGACAGATATTCGCCGATGACGCGGGCGAGCACGTCAGTCGAGCCGCCCGGGGGGAAGGGCACGATCATGCGGATCGGCCGGTTCGGCCAGGCGCCCTGCGCGGAGGCCGTGCGGAGAGCGGGCGCGGCAAGCGCGCCGCCAAGCGCGGCAAGGGTCGTGCGGCGTGAAATCATCGTCGGGTATCCTCCAGAAAATGCGGTCGTCTTCGTTGGGGCCTGCGAGCACGGGCGGCTGCCGGTCCAAATCACCGTCGGAGATAGAGTGCAGGTGCGAACCGGAAAGGTGCAAGCCATGACGAGATGACGAGCAGGCCGCTCAGCGAAACCCTGCCCCTCGCAGCCGCGCCTTTCCCCAAGGGCGCGTGGCGGCTATGGTCCGCCCTCAATGTTGCACTGCACGCGGCGAGAGCGTCAGGCGCACCCGATCCGGATCACATCATGACCTCCATCTCGGAGCCCGCAGCGCGCGACCGCGCCGGGCTCGGCTTCCGCTCTTTCGTCGCGCTGATCGCCGCCCTGATGGCGACCAACGCGCTCGCCATCGATGCCATGCTGCCGGCCCTGCCGCAGATCGGCGATGCGCTCGGCATCACCGAGCCCAACGACCGGCAGTGGATCGTCACCGCCTATCTGCTCGGCTTCGGCGTGGCGCAGATCGTCTACGGCACGCTGGCAGATCGCTACGGCCGGCGGCCGGTGCTGCTGGTCTGCCTCGCCATCTACGCGCTGGCGGGCTTCGCGGCGGCCATGGCGACGACCTTCGACCAGATGATGGCCGCCCGCGTGCTGCAGGGCGTCGGCGCGGCCGGCACGCGCGTACTCGCCGTCTCCATCGTGCGCGACAGCTATTCGGGCCGGCAGATGGCGCGCGTCATGTCGCTCGCCTTCATCGTCTTCCTCGCCGTGCCGATCCTCGCGCCGTCGATCGGGCAGGTGATCATCCTGTTCGCGCCCTGGCGCTGGATCTTCGGCCTGCTCGGCGTGTTCGGCGTGGTGGTCGGGCTGATCGCGGCGCGCCGCCTGCCGGAGACGCTGCACCCGCAGGACCGCGTGCCGATCGAGGCCGGGCCGGTGCTCGCCGCCTTCCGGGCGAGCCTCACCAACCGGCTCGCCATCGGCTACACCTTCGCCATGACCTTCATGATCGGCGGGCTGTTCGGCTTCATCAACGCGGCGCAGCAGATTTTCGTCGACGTGTTCCGCGCGGCGGACCTGTTCACCATCATCTTCGCGGCCATCGCGATCTTCATGGCGCTGGCCTCGTTCCTCAACTCGCACATCGTCGAGCGCTACGGCATGCGCCGGGTCTCGCATGCGGCCATCCTCGCCTATCTCGGCGTGACGGTAATCCATGCCGGCGTCGCACTTGCCGGCCACGAGACGCTCTGGGTCTTCGCGGTGCTGCAGGCGGCGGGCATGTTCTGCTTCGGGCTGATGGTGTCGAATTTCGGCGCCATGGCCATGGACCCGCTCGGCCATGTCGCCGGCACGGCCTCCTCGGTGCAGGGCTTCATCTCGACGGTGGGCGGCGCGCTGATCGGCTTCTTCATCGGCCAGCATTTCGACGGCACGGCGACACCGACCGTGGTCGGCTTCGCGGTCTGCGGCGCGGCGGCGCTCGCCATGGTGCTGATCGCCGAGAAGGGCCGGCTGTTCAGGCCGCACCAGCGGGCGGCCACGCCGGCCTGACAATGCAGAGGCGGGGCGGCCATGGCTGTCCCGCCGATCCGTTCCGCGCTAGATTTCTGCTTCGCCGCATTTTCTTCACGCGAACCGGTGCCCACTTCGCTTGAAAATGCTCTAGGACTTCCGCGCGAGGCCCGCCGCCGCTTCCGGCATCGCATCCCCACGAGGATCAACCGATGCCGACAGAAGCCGTTGAGGCCGCTCTTCCTGCGCGCGCCGTTGCCCATGACCGGGCGACCTGGCTGGACCCCGCCACCGGCGCCCTCCTCGACCAGCGCGCGCTCATGGCGCAAATGGCGGCGAAGCGCGCCGTCCTTCTCGGCGAGACCCACGACATCGCGGAAATCCACCGCTGGCAGGCGCATGTGGTCGCCAGGCTGCACGGGCTGAACCCCGACATCGCCGTCGGTTTCGAGATGTTCCCGCGCCGGCTTCAGCCCGTGCTCGACCGCTGGGTGGCCGGCCAACTCTCCACCGCCGATTTCCTGATCGAAAGCGAATGGGATCAGGTCTGGGGCTTCCCGCCGGACATCTACCTGCCGATCTTCCACTATTGCCGGCAGCAGAAGGTGCCGATGCTGGCGCTGAACTGCCACCGCCCGCTCGTCACCCGCGTCGGCAAGGAGGGCTGGGACGCTGTTCCCGAGGACGAGCGCGACGGCCTGACGCCCTCGGCCCCGGCGACGCCCGCCTATCGGCGCTACCTGTTCGACCTGACGGGGGCGGCGAACCGCGCGCCCGGCCAGTCCGGCCCGCTGCAAAGCCCCGAAGACCCCGGCTGGGACCGTTTCGTCAGAGCGCAGCAGACCTGGGACCGGGCCTTTGCCTGCAACATCGCCAGGGCGCTGGAGGCGGGCACCGCCAAGCTGGTCGTCGGCATTATCGGCCGGGGTCACCTCGCATATGGCGGCGGCACGCCCTACCAGCTCGCCGACCTCGGCGTGGAGGACGTCGCCGTGCTGCTGCCGAACCAGAATGCGGAGCTGGCGGTGGAGCCCGACCGCCGGCTGGCGGACGCGGTGTTCCGGCTGGACGTGCCCGAGCCGGCGGCGGAGCGGCGGGGCCGGGCAAGGCTGGTGGCGGGGTGAGAGCCACGGACTTCGGCTTTTAATCCTACCATAGGAAATAACTCTTGCATTGGCTGGACACTTCCGGCATGATGCGCCGCGACTGAAACGGGAGCGCCGCATGAAGCATGTCATCGTCGTCCTGATTGCCATGATCGCCTGTGCCACGGCGGCCCTTGCCGATGAAGCGGTGCAGCTTTCCGGCGGCTATGGGCTTCTCAATGCGCCGCGCGCACCCCGCGCCGCCATCGTGCTGATCCCCGGCGGCAACGGCCATCTCGGCATCCGTGGCGATGGCAGTTTTTCGGCCCTGCGCGGCAACCAGCTCGTGCGGACGAGGGCGGCCTATGCCTCGGCGGGCGTCGCCTCGCTGGTGGTCGACGGCGGCGTCTCGGTCGCCTCCGCCGTCGCCTATCTCAGGCAGCGGTTCAACCGGCCGGTGACGGTGGCCGCCACCAGCCGCGGCTCGCTCAGGATCGCCGAGGCGCTGAACGCAAGGCCAAACGGCATCGCCATCACCGCCGGCTTCCTCGATCAGGTGCGCGGCCAGATCGGCTCACCCGGCGCGCTGCCGGCGACGCTGGTGGTGCATCACCGTCGCGACGGCTGCCATGTAACGCCGCCCTCGGGCGTCGAGCCGTTCAAGGCCTGGGGCGGGGCAAGGGTGCGCGTCGTCTGGATCGACGGCGGGGCCAATGCGGGCGATCCCTGCCAGGCCGGCGGGTATCACGGGTTCGCGGGGAATGACGGGAGAGTTGTGGGAGCGGTGGCCGGATTTGCGAAGGGGTTGAGGTAAGGGGAGTGGACCGGAGACTGTTGGGGGGACCGCGCGGGTCGCGCCGCCGGTTAGCGCTCCCCTTTTGAGAGAGGCCCGCGTTCAATAGGTCGGCTGGCTCCACTGCGCCAAACGATGAACCGACATATGCGGGCCCCGGCGCTCGCGGGCTAGCTCTTCAGAGTTGGCAAAAAAGAAATAATCGCCGCGGAACCAGCACTTATGGCTGGGTCGCAATCTTGTCGAGATTTGTCATCTCACGAACAGACAGAAAATGATGATTCCAGTGAGGAATTGAACGCCTATCTGCCTCCATCTTCTCTATCATCCGAGACAAATCAGCCTTATCTTGCACGGAGATCATTTGCGACACCCGCGCGAAGAACTTACTTGATTTTGACCTTGCAAAAACCTCCATTGCATTGTTGAACCTGCCGAAATACAGGAGCGTCTCTGGCCACCAATAGGATCCAACAGCGACCGCGCGGAGGTATAAAATAAAGTCTGCCTGCATTATCTCATCGAATGTCAACCCAGAACCTGCGCTCCTCTCCTTGAGAAAATCTGCGCGCAACGAAACTCTATTAAGTTTTAGCCTTTGATTCCTATGCTCTAAGGACTTCATATGGTCACGAAACAACGTGAAGTTCTGCATGGAATCGCCGCCTCTCCTAGCCCTCCCGCTGACATAAAAGTCCTGCATAATTCTCGAAGCCAGTTCGAACTTCCAGTTCTTTATAAACAACGATATTGTATATAAGTACATTTCGTGGATTATAAAAACGTATCCGTCAAAATCCCAGTCTTTATAACTCCCCTGATCCTCCTTTGGGTAAAGATACTTAATTAAAGACTCAAAAAACCTATGAATGGCATCAGCCCCCTCAGCATCAATGCTACTCATCGCCACAGATGAAACAATGGATATATATTCATCCCGGTACGGTCTGAATGTATCGATGATCCTTTTTACTTCTTCATCGAATGGCTCGGCATTCGTGTCGGCGGCAAGTTTATCTAATTCCTGCGACAGAACGTTTAAATATTCCGACAATGACGCCAATGCATTTGGTCTGCCATTTTTTATTGAATCGAGTGTCCTATTCGCAACCACGCTCGTAGCAAGGCGAAGCCCCCGATCCGAGTCGCTCAAGAACGCGGGCTTGGCGCCAATCGCCGGCTTGAGATGCAGCGGCTGATCATGGGCCCATCGAACCAGCCTCTCGAATTCCGTAGAGTACCTCGTTTCGTCGCTCAAATCGATGTATATTCTTGATTTGTAGTACACAGGAAGGTATGGCGATCCATCCTCGCCCCTCTCGGAAACTATAGCGACAAATTTATTCTGATCCTGCCTCGAATAGATTTCTGGCGTTATGATTTGGGCCTCGACGCCAACACCCCCAACTCGTGCGTCAGATTTTTCCGCGTATTTTCTATCTGATATTATTCCTACCTTTTTTATGTCCGGATCAGAGACCATTTTCTCCATGAATGCGTGTGCGTCATGACCTTCCTTTAAGTCCCATTTATCTAAGGTTACGTCGATACCGGAATCCATCAATTCTTGCGCTAGGCGCAACACAAATTCCTGATGCGTATCGCTACTCCAACTATACGATATGAACATTTTGGGTGGTGTAGCGGACTGGACCAATTTCTCCCCCTGCGACTCAGTTTGAGTGAAGTATAGCCTAGTCCTTTGGTTTCAACCGCTTGACATCCCTCCACCCCCTCCCCTATGGTCCGCGCCTCTTTCAATCGGAGCTGCACGCCGTGCGTTTCATCCTTATTGTATCCGGGGCGCCATCGACGGACGTGTGAGACATCACACGGCGGCCGAACGGTGGCGCTCAAAGCAAGGTCCCTCACGGGGCCTTTTTTGTTGCCCGAAACGACCTTCCAGACCTACAGACCCGACACAGCCTCTTTTAGGAAAACGACCATGTCCCGCGAGATGACCGGCGCCGAGATGGTGATCCAGGCCCTGATCGACCAGGGCGTCAGCACCCTCTTCGGCTATCCCGGCGGCGCCGTGCTGCCGATCTACGACGCGCTGTTCCAGCAGGATTCGGTGAAGCACGTCCTCGTCCGCCACGAGCAGGGCGCGGTGCATGCGGCCGAGGGCTATGCGCGCTCCTCCGGCAAGGTCGGCGTGGTGCTGGTCACCTCCGGCCCCGGCGCGACCAATGCCGTGACCGGCCTGACCGACGCGCTGCTGGATTCCATCCCGATCGTCTGTTTCACGGGCCAGGTGCCGACGCATCTGATCGGCTCGGACGCCTTCCAGGAGGCGGATACGGTCGGCATCACGCGCCACTGCACCAAGCACAACTATCTCGTGAAGAGCATCGAGGACCTGCCGCGCGTGCTGCACGAGGCCTTCTATGTCGCGCAGAACGGCCGGCCCGGCCCGGTGGTCATCGACATCCCCAAAGACATCCAGTTCAAGACCGGCAAATACGAGAAGCCGCGCGACAACCAGCACAAGACCTACCGGCCGCAGATCAAGGGCGACCTCGGCAAGATCAGGACGGCGGTCGAGATGATCGCCAGGGCGAAGCGCCCGGTCTTCTATACCGGCGGCGGCGTGATCAATTCCGGCCCGCATGCGGCGGCGCTGCTGCGCGAACTGGTGCGCGCCACCGGCTATCCGATCACCTCGACGCTGATGGGCCTCGGCGCCTATCCGGCGCATGACCCGCAGTGGCTGGGCATGCTCGGCATGCACGGCACCTACGAGGCCAACCTCGCCATGCACGGCTGCGACCTCATGGTGAATATCGGCGCGCGCTTCGACGACCGCATCACCGGGCGGATCGAAGCCTTTTCGCCAGGCTCAAAGAAGATCCACATCGACATCGATCCCTCGTCCATCAACAAGAACGTCAAGGTCGATCTCGGCATAGTCGGCGACTGCGCCCACGTGCTCGAGGACATGGTGCGGCTGTGGAAGGACGTGGCGGGGGAAGTCGACAAGCCCGCGCAGAAGGCGTGGTGGCTGCAGATCGACGGCTGGCGCGCCCGCAAGTCGCTCGCCTACCGGAACTCAAAGGACGTCATCAAGCCGCAATATGCGCTGGAGCGGCTGGAGGCCCTGACCAAGGACAAGAAGCGCTTCATCACCACGGAAGTCGGCCAGCACCAGATGTGGGCCGCGCAGTATCTCCACTTCGATGAGCCGAACCGCTGGATGACCTCGGGCGGCCTCGGCACGATGGGCTACGGTCTGCCAGCGGCGGTGGGCGTGCAGCTCGCCCATCCGAAGGATCTCGTCGTCTGTGTCGCGGGCGAGGCCTCGGTGCTGATGAACATGCAGGAGATGTCGACGGCGGCGCAGTATCGCCTGCCGATCAAGATCTTCATCCTCAACAACGAATATATGGGCATGGTGCGCCAGTGGCAGGAACTGCTGCATGGCGGGCGCTATTCGGAGAGCTATTCGGCGGCGCTGCCGGACTTCGTCAAGCTCGCCGAGGCCTATCACGCCAAGGGCATACGCTGCGACGACCCGGCGAAGCTCGATGCGGCGATCATGGAGATGATCGACTATCCGGGACCGGTGATCTTCGACTGCCTGGTGGCCAAGGAAGAAAACTGCTTCCCGATGATCCCCTCGGGCAAGGCGCATAACGAGATGATCCTGCCGGATTTCGAGGGCGATACCGGCGAGATCATCGACGCCAAAGGCAAGCAGCTGGTGTGACGCGGATGGCGGCGGTGGCGGCGGGATGCTATCTTACCTTCGTCTTACCGCTCTGGAGCGCATGATGGACACGACAGTCTCGACGAAAGGCCAGGTGATCATCCCGAAGAGCATTCGGGATGAACTGGGCATCGACGCCGGCGCGAAGCTCCATGTCTTCACCGAGGGGCGGCGTATCGTCATGGAGGCGGCCAGGCCCTTCCCACAGACCACCCTGGATCAGGTGGGCGGCATGGGGCGGAAGTGGTATTCCGGCCCGGCCATCCCCGAAGGCGCATGGAAACCGGCCATGGAGGCGGATATCGGCCGCCGCTGGGGCCGCGAATATGACGACGACGGCGCCTGATCATGGACGCCGTCGACACGAATATTCTCGTCCGCATCATCGTTCGTGACGACGAGGCTATGTACCAGCGGGCCGTTGCCGCCCTGTCCCGCGGTCCGGTTCTCGTGCCGACCACCGTTCTTTTAGAGGCCGAATGGGTACTGAGAGGCCGCTACGCCTTCGACCGCACAGCGATCGCCGACAGCCTCACTGCCTTTCTCGGCCTCCCTCAGGTGGAAACGCAGGCGCCCGATCTGATCGCGGCCGCCCTCGCCCTCCTGCGCGCCGGCCTCGATTTCGCCGACGCGCTGCATGTCGTCACGGCGGCCCCCGCCAGCCGCTTCGTCACGCTCGATGAGCCTTTCGTACGCCACGCCGGCCGCCGACCCACTCCCCTGCCAGTCGTTCTGGCTTAAGTTTCCCCACCGAAGTTCGCGACAATGACCCAGTCCCAGTCCGCCTATTTCCTGTCCGATGCCCAGCCGCCGACCCGCCGCCACACCTTGGCGGTGCTCGTCGACAACGAACCGGGGGTTCTTGCCCGCATCGCGGGCATGTTCTCCGGCCGCGGCTACAATATCGAGAGCCTCACGGTCTCGGAGACCGAGCACGAGAAGCACGTCTCGCGCATCACCATCGTCACGACGGGCACCGAGAAGACGATCGAGCAGATCAAGACGCAGCTCGACCGGCTGGTGCCGGTCCATCGCGTGGTGGACCTGACGGTGCAGGGCGAGGCGCTGGAGCGCGAACTCTGCCTGATCAAGGTGCGCGGCAAGGGCGACGCCCGTGTCGAGGCGCTCAGGCTCGCGGGCGCCTTCGGCGCGCGGACGCTGGACGCGACGCTCAATTCCTTCGTCTTCGAGCTGACCGGCACGACCGAGGAAGTCGAGCGCTTCATCCGCCTGATGGGCGTGGTCGGCCTCGTCGAGGTGTCGCGCACCGGCATCGCCGCCATGAGCCGCGGCGCGGAGGGCATGCAGGAAGCGGCCTTGCCGGACGGCGCGCAGGGACGCTGAATGCGCGTCCTTTAAAACCGTCCGCTTCGGGGCCGAACATGCCGACGCACCTTTCCGTCAACGTCAACGCGATCGCGCAGCTACGCAACCGGCGCAACCTGCCCTGGCCGAGCGTGGTGGGCCTTGCCCGCATCGCCCTGCAGGCGGGCGCGGCCGGCATTACCGTCCATCCGCGTCCCGACGAGCGGCATATCCGGCGCGGCGACGTGTTCGCGCTGGCCGCGATGATCCGCAACGAGTTTCCGAAGGCGGAGTTCAACATCGAGGGCTATCCGGACGAGCGGTTCCTGGCGCTCTGCGAGGAGGCGAAGCCCGACCAGGTGACGCTGGTGCCGGACCATCCGGCGCAGGCGACCTCCGACCATGGCTGGGATGTCGCGAAGGACGGCGACCTGCTGACGCGGGTCAACAGGCGGCTGAAGGCGGCGGGCTTCCGCATCTCGCTGTTCCTCGACCCCGATCCGTCGCTGGTGGCCGGCGCCAAGGCCACGGGAGCGGATCGCGTCGAACTCTATACCGGCCCCTATGGCGGCTCGTCCGACCCCGACAAGGCGCAGGTGGAACTCGCCAGGCTCGCCGCGACCACCGAAGCGGCTGTCGCCGCCGGGCTTGCCGTCAATGCCGGCCACGACCTCACCCTCGACAACCTGCCGGCGCTGATCGCCCGCGCGCCCGCCATCGCCGAGGTTTCCATCGGCCACGCGCTGACCGCCGACGCCCTCACCTACGGCATGGCCGAGACGGTCAGGCTCTACCGGAAGGCGTGCGGGGGCACTGCGTGAAGATGGCGTTTACTGCCGGGCCCCACCTCGGATATACACTGGATATCCGACCAGGGGAGATCCGACATGCGCGCAAAAGCTGCCGTTTGGGGCAACAGCCTTGCGGTCCGAGTTCCAAGGCCATTGGTCGATATGATCGCGCTCAAGCCGGGCGAAGAGCTGGAGATTTTCGCGATTCCGGGCGGCTTGAATATTCGCCGGCCCGTTAATCGGCGTTACCCGGTCATGACGCTGGCCGAAATGGCGGCCGAGATGGACCGTCTAGGCTCCGACCAGCAGCCGGAAGCCGTAGATTGGGGGCCGGATCGGGGGCAAGAGGTTGTCGATGACAGCCGATGATGCGCGCCCGCATATTCATGCTGGCGACGTCTATTGGGTCGACTTCGATCCGATTCGTGGAACCGAGCAAGCCGGCGCACGCCCGGCGCTTGTCATCTCGGACCTCGAATACAATCGGCGATCTGATCTGGTGATCGTTTGCCCCATCACCCGCAATACCAAGCCCTGGCCCACTAAAATCGTCCTCGTCGACGAGCCTGAAATCGAAGGGGCGGTGCTCGTCGACCAAGTGCGCAGCCTGCACCGTCAATCGAGAGGCTTCCGTTTCGCGGGGCGTGTCTCGCCGGAGCTTTTATCAGCAGTCCGGGCGAAGCTGTGGGAAATCATCGGGCCGGGCTGGATGGATATCGAATGAAGGTCCTGCGGGTGCTCCCCGTGAACGTTTCCTCATTCGCCGAACCATGCTCGGCAGCCCCCTGAAGTGTATCGGGCTGCCCATCAGGCCTCTGTTCTGAGCATGCGACGGGCATGGGCCTCCACCTCACCCCACATCCGACTTGCGCCGGGGATCGCGGTAGGCTAGAGAGCCGAACCGTAACGTACGGTACGGTTCGTTCTCGCCTCGCGTCACTCATGACTTCCGCCGCCAAGACCCTTGCCCCCGAGCCGCCGGATGCCGATCCGGCCGAGCCCACCGCCCGCCAGGCGGCGGTTCTCGACGCGGTGCTGACGCTGATGCAGGAGGAGGGCGGCCAGCTCACCATGACGGCCGTCGCCCGGCGGGCGAGCTGCTCGAAAGAGACGCTCTACAAGTGGTTCGGCGACCGCGACGGCCTCTTGACCGCGACGGTGCAGTGGCAGGCGTCGCGCGTGCGCGCCGGTCGCTACGACCGGCAGAAGCTCGATGCGTCGAGCCTCAGGGACAGCCTCACGGATTTCGCAGCGAACTGGCTGTCGGTCATTTCGAGCGCCACGTCGATCGCGCTGAACCGGGTGGCGATCACTCACGCGGCGTCGAAGCAGAGCAATCTCGGCCAGATCGTGCTCGACAACGGCCGTTTCGCCATCGGCGACCGGCTGAAACCCGTGCTGGAAGAGGGACGCGCCGCCGGCCTGCTTGCATTCGACGATACCGAAGCGGCGTTCCGGACCTTTTTCGGCCTCGCGGGCCGCGATGTGCAGATCCGCCTGCTGCTCGGCGACAAGCTGAAGCTCGGCAAGTCCGAGATCGCGCGCGATGCCGCCGCTGCCACCGACCAGTTCCTCACCCTCTACGGCCGGACGAACCCCGCTCCGGCCACCGCCTGACCAATCCCGACAACGCGAAGCCAAGGAAGGAACCATCCCATGCGTGTCTATTACGATCGCGACGCCGATCTGAACCTGATCAAGTCGAAGAAGGTCTGCATCGTCGGTTATGGCAGCCAGGGCCATGCCCACGCTCAGAACCTGCGCGACAGCGGCGTCAAGGACGTGATCATCGCGCTGAAGGCCGGCTCGGCGACGCGCGCCAAGGCGGAGGCCGCCGGCTTCACCGTCATGACCCCCTCGGAGGCCGCCAAGGTCTCCGACATCATGATGATGCTGACCCCGGACGAGCTGCAGGCCGACATCTATCGCGACGACCTCGCCGCCAACATGAAGAACGGCGCGGCGATCATGTTCGCCCACGGCCTCAACGTGCATTTCAACCTGATCGAGCCGCGCAAGGACCTCGACGTGCTGATGGTCGCCCCGAAGGGCCCGGGCCACACGGTGCGCTCGGAATATCAGCGCGGCGGCGGCGTGCCGACGCTCATCGCCATCCATCAGGACGCGACCGGCAATGCCCATGACCTCGGCCTCAGCTACGCCTCGGCCAATGGCGGCGGCCGCGCCGGCATCATCGAGACGACCTTCAAGGAAGAGTGCGAGACCGATCTCTTCGGCGAGCAGGTCGTGCTCTGCGGCGGCCTGGTCGAGCTGATCAAGGCCGGCTACGAGACGCTGACGGAAGCCGGCTACGCTCCCGAGATGGCCTATTTCGAGTGCCTCCACGAGGTGAAGCTGATCGTCGACCTCATCTACGAGGGCGGCATCGCCAACATGAACTACTCGATCTCCAACACCGCCGAATACGGCGAGTACGTCACCGGCCCGCGCATCATCACCGCCGAGACCAAGGCCGAGATGAAGCGCGTGCTGACCGACATCCAGTCGGGCAAGTTCACCCGCGACTGGATGCTGGAGAACAAGGTCAACCAGACCTCGTTCAAGGCGACGCGCGCCCGCATGGCCGCGCACCCGATCGAGGAAGTCGGCGCGAAGCTGCGCGACATGATGCCCTGGATCAAAGCCAAGGCCCTCGTCGACAAGACCAAGAACTGATCTCGCGGGCACGCGCGGCCAGTCCGCACGAATCCCATCAGACCACGCGATGAGGGCGGCTTCGGCCGCCCTTTTCGTTTTCCGGCGAGCCTCATGGCTCCCACCGGTGTCCGGCTGCCAGCGGGTATCAGCTATTCATGCTATGCTCACACAAATATCCGCATTCTCGAGGCTGCCCCCTTGGCGGGCGGTCACGGATCGCGTTACCACCTTACCGTGGGGAATTGCCCGAGAGATCTTGCCGCCCATATGACGTACCCCAGTTTCCGCGTGGTCTCCGGCACGGCCGTCGTCAAGGAGAAGCTGACCGAGCTCTACGGGGCGCGGCGGCGTGGAGATGGGCATGGCTTCGCGGCGGGTTTCGCGGAAGACGGCATATTTCACATTCTCGGCGACACCCGGCTGCTTCCCGAGACCGGCCCCCGGCAAGGGCGGCGCGACATCGCGCAGGTCATTCACCAGTGCTACCGCCAGTATGAGTATGTCGATGCGCTGATCGTCGACGTGATCGTCGACATCAACCTCGCCGCGGTGCGGCGGCAGCTGACCCTGCGAAGCCGCGAGACGGGCGCGGTCGGCGAGTTCGACGCGATGGATTTCATCCGCCTGCGCGACGGGGAGATCGTCGAACTCACGCAGTTCATGGATACCGCCTCGCTCGCCGTCATGTCCGGCAGGGTCTAGCCATGGCGAAACCCTCGGCCTTCGCCAGCGACACCACCCGCCGCAAGGCGCTGGTCGAGGCCATACATGCCCTCTACGACGCCCGGCAGACCGGCGATTTCGAGGAATATCTCAGCTATTTCGCGCCCGAGGCGCGGATGACCGTTATCGGAAATCCCGTGCTCAACCCGCAATCGGGCCTCAGGGTCGGCCGCGACAGCATCGACCGCTATATCCGGCAGGTCCACGACGAGAACGTCTATCTCGGCCACGCCATCGACCATATCCTGGCCGAGGGCGACCATGTGGTCGTGCGCTGGCATATCGACCTGCGCCTCGCCCAGAGCGGCCGGGAGGCGCGGTTCGACGCGCTGGACCATCTGCGCATCCGCGACAACCGGATCGTCGAGATAACGCAATTCTACGACACCGGCACGATGGCCCTGCTCAAGGGGCGCATCAGGATCGCCTGACCGCGAAAAGGAAAAGGGCGGCCGAAGCCGCCCTCCCCGCTTCTGAACGTCAAGGGATCAGAACCGCACGCGATCCTTGATGGCGTTCAATGCCTGCTGGTTGACCGTGGTGCCGGCCATGCGGCGCTCGAAATCGGCCCAGTCGCGGAAGCGGCCCTTGCCACGCTCGGTGACGATAGCCTGCGCGCGGGCGGCGCCGATCTGCGGCAGGGCGTCGAGTTCGGCGGCCGTGGCGCTGTTGAGGTTGACCGGCGCCGCGCGGGTCTGGGTCGCCGGGGCGGCGGTGGTGGCCGGACGGGCGGGCGCGGCAGGGGTGGCCGGAGCGGTGACCGCAGGGCGTGCCGGCTGTGTCGCCGGAGGCTGGGTCGCCGTCTGGGCGAACGCCGATCCCGCGAGAAGGGCGGAGACCGCGGCGGCGGTGAAGATGCGCGTGAAGGTCATGGTGTGATCCATCGGCAGCCCGGCCTGAATTCCTCCCGAGATCCGCAGCAACGGCCGGGCAGGCCTCCGCGGAAGACTGCCGGAGCTGATCGCCCCGGCCCTGACATCACGCGCCCCGACCATGACCGGCCTTTGATGGCTTCGCTGCTTTCCTGTGGTCTTCCGGTGAACGGCGGTTGAACGGAGTACCGCCGATGATGGCTGGGTTCACCGATGGGAATTGGCGCGGACAGGCAAGGCCCGTTAGCGTCACGAAACCCTGCCTTTCGCCTTACCCCTCGCCTCCCTGCGGAACGCCGCCATGAACATCCTGTCCATCCAGTCCTGGGTCGCCTACGGCCATGTCGGCAACGCCTCGGCGGTCTTCCCCATGCAGCGGCTCGGCCACGAGGTCTGGGCGATCCACACCGTGCAGTTCTCCAACCACACGGGCTACGGGGCGTGGAAGGGCCGCGTCTATGACGGGCCGATGATCGAGGAACTGGTGGACGGCATCGAGGAGCGCGGCGTGCTCGGCCGCTGCGACGGCGTGCTGTCAGGCTATATGGGCTCGGCCGATATCGGCACGGCGATCCTCGACGCGGTGTCGCGGGTGCGCGCGGCCAATCCGAAGGCGCTCTATTGCTGCGATCCGGTGATCGGCGATGTCGGGCGCGGCATCTTCGTGCGGCCCGGCATTCCCGAGTTCATGCGCGATGCGGCCGTGCCGGCGGCCGACATCGTCACCCCCAACCAGTTCGAGCTGGAATATCTGACCGGCCGCACCGTCGCGACGCTCGCCGACGCCAAGGCCGCCGTCGCCGAACTCCAGGCGCGCGGGCCGAAGACGGTGCTCGTCACCAGCCTCATGACCGAGGACACGCCGGAGGATTCCATCGACCTGCTGGCTGCGGGCCCGCAAGGCATGTTCCGCGTGCGCACGCCGAAGCTCGGCGTCTCCGTCAACGGCGCGGGCGACGCCATCGCGGCGCTGTTCTTCGTCCATGCGGCCGAAACGGGCGATGTCGCGAAAGCCCTGTCGCTTGCGGCCTCCTCGACATTCGGGCTCCTGAAGCGGACAGCCGAGGCAGGCTCGCGCGAAATCCTCACCGTCGCGGCGCAGGACGAGTTCGTCACGCCGAGCCGCCTGTTCACGCCCGAGACAGTCTAACGACCATGGCCCGCCGCTTTCACACGCTCGACGTCTTCACCCACGCGCCGCTTGCCGGCAACCCGCTCGCCGTCGTCCACGATGCGAGCGGCCTCGACACGGCCGCGATGCAGGCAATCGCCGCCGAGTTCAACCTGTCGGAGACGGTGTTCGTCCTGCCGGAGACCGCACCGGGCCACCGGGCGGACATCCGAATCTTCACGCCGGGCACCGAACTGGCCTTCGCCGGCCATCCGACCGTCGGGACGGCGATCATTCTCGCCATGCTGGACGGCCTTGCCGCCGGCGCCGAGACGCGATTCGTGCTGGGCGAGAAGGCCGGGCCCGTGCCCTGCCGGGTCATCCGCCATGCCGATGGCCGCTTTGAGGCGACTTTCGAGGCGCCGCGGCGGCCGGCCGTGATCGGCCCCGCTCCCGATCCCGCACAGCTTGCCGGCATCCTCGGCCTGACACCCGCCGATATCGGCTTCGACCGGCACGTGCCGAGCCGCTACGGTGCGCCCGTCTCGTTCTGCTACGTGCCGGTGAAGACGCGCAGGGCAATGGACGCCATCCGCGTCGATACCCGCTGGTGCGCGGAGACATTCGCCGCCATCGGCGAGGATCACCCGGCGATCTTCGCCTATACGCGCCAGACCGTGGACCCGGCCGCCGGCTTCCACGCCCGCATGTTCGCGCCGGGCCTCGGCGTGGCGGAAGACCCGGCGACAGGGTCTGCGGCGGCCGCCTTCGCAGGGGTTCTGGCGGAATTCGACCGGCCGGCGGACGGCGACCATGCCGTCGTCATCGAACAGGGCTTCGCCATGGGCCGGCCCAGCCGGATCGCGCTCGGCCTCGCGGTCGAGAACCGGGCCGTCACGAACGTCACCATCGGCGGCGGGGCCGTGATGATCGCCGAGGGGCGGCTTCATCTCTGATCCCGCCCCGACGAAAAACCGGCCAATGAAAAACCCGCCGGGCGAGGCCCGGCGGGTTTGCCATCCGATTGAGCGCCGATCAGCGGCGATAGCGGCAGACGCGCTCGCCGTAGCGGTTGACCCAGCAGCGGCGACGCGGAGTGGTTTCCGCACCGATGATCGCGCCGGCGACGCCGCCGACCGCAGCGCCCGCAAGAGCACCACCGCCCGTGCCCGTCGCCAGACCGCCGATGATCGCGCCGGCGCCGGCGCCGATCGCGCCGCCCGCAGCAGCCCGCTCTTCGCGCGGCGTGCAAGCGCCGATCATCAGGGCTGCGGTACCGACCAGAGCCAATTTCTTCAACATCGAGAATCCCTCCTGCAAAACCCCGACCCGGGGAGGACCATAAGTGACCACCGGGCGATTTGCCAAGCCGCGGTCGGTTCAGCTTTAACGGACCGTAACGCCATGCTTCGCCGGGCCGGAGGGCTTGGCGGAACCTGCGCGACGCCTGTCATCGCGCGAGGACAACGCCTTGGCCGCTCCCCGGTTCCGCCACATCAGCCACATTGATGCCACGCTTGACGGCAGCCCTTGGGCCTATGCCGAGAGACAGAGGCAGGCGATCGACGCCGCCTGGGCGGCCGCGACCGCCGCCAATCCCGCATTGTTCAACGGCCGCGTGCTGCTGATGAGCGAGGGCCGCGTGGCGGGCGAGACCATGACCGCCCGCTACCGGGAGGTATCCTATTCGCAGTTCCTGCATTACATGCGCCAGGGTGAGGCCGACGGGCGGACGAAGAACGGCTTCGCCCTTGCCGGCCTCGTCGCGTCAGACGGGGCGCTCGCCATGGGCGTGATGGGCGCCCACACCGCCAATGCCGGCAAGATCTATTTTCCGGGCGGGACGCCGGACCCGAGCGACCTCGTGGACGGGCGCGTCGACCTGACGGGAAGCGTGCGCCGCGAGCTGGAGGAGGAAACCGGCCTTGGTCCCGACGAAGTGGCGTTCGACGAGGGTTTCTGGCTCCATGAGGACGACAAGCGCCTCGCCTTCATCAAGATCGTGCGCTCGCCGCTGGCGGGTGACGCCCTGCGCCGGACGATCCTCCAGCGCCTCGAGCGGCAGGAGGAACCGGAGCTCGCCGACATTCACCTGGTCCGCTCGGCGGATGACGTCATTCCCGACCGGATGCCGGCCTTCCAGCTCGCCTTCTGCGAATGGTGGCTGGCCGGAGGCGCGGCCGAGGCCGCTCAGCCCGGATAGCCGTAGCGGCGCTTGACGGCGGTGAGCGCAGCGCTCGCCTCGCCGGAGCGGCCGGCGGCGCAGGCCGCTTCCGGGCCGCGCAGGTCGGCGATCACCCGGCCATGGACGTCGCGGGCGACGTGGCCGGTCGCGAGGTCGTTGTCCATTACCGCCCGGAAGCGCGTGATCTCACCGGAGCACCCAGCGCCTTCCGGCAGGCGGAAGTCCGGGCGCGTGACATATTGGGGCGAAGAGCCCTGCGCGACCGGCTGGGGCGCGGGAGCCTGCGCCGTCGACTGGCAGGCGGCGAGCGCGAAGGCGGCGGCAATGGCGACAAGGGCGGCGCGAACGGATGTGACGGAGGTCATGGCGGGCCCCGGGGCAGCGACTCGATGCCGGACAATCTAGAACAGTTCGGTCCGCCCGGCGAATCGTGGAACCGCTCTAACCTATTGCCTTTCCACAAGTTCTTGATGCGAACCACAGTTCGCCCGGCTAAAGAGTGCGCTGGCGCGGCCCGGCCGCGCCCGAACATGGGAGCCTTCGATGGAGCGGCGCGACGAGCGGTTCTCATGGACCTGGGACGGCGTTTCCGTGGAACTCGGCCTGACCGAGATGGGCAGCGGGCCGACCGTGCTGCTCCTGCCGGCGCTCAGCTCGATCTCGACGCGCGCGGAAATGCTGCCGCTCCAGCGGCTGCTCGGCACCTCGTTCCGGACGATCAGCGTCGACTGGCCGGGTTTCGGCGACCTGCCGCGCCCGAAGGCCGACTGGCGCCCCGAGACCTATCGGGCCTTCTTGCAGCATCTCGCCGAGGAGCGGGTCCGCCCGCAGGCGACAGTCGCGGCGGGGCATGCGGCCAGCTACGCGCTGGCTCAGGGCGCGGACAAGACGGGATCGCTCGGCCCTATCTCCCTCATATCGCCGACGTGGCGCGGGCCCCTCCCGACCATGTTCGGACGGCGGCTGGCGCTGTTCGGGCTGATGGCGCGCGGCGTCGATATTCCTTTCGCGGGGGCGGCCTTCTACCGGTTGAACGTCAACCGCCCGGTGATCGGCCTGATGATGCGCGGCCATGTCTATGAGAACCCGGCGCTGGTGACGCCGGAATTCATGGCTGCCAAGCTCCGCGTGACGGAAGCGCCCGGCGCGCGCTACGCCTCGTTCCGCTTCGTGACCGGCGAACTCGACCTGTTCCATGATCGCGAGGCCATGCTGGCGGCAGCGCGCGCGGCGGGCGTGCCCTTGCAGGTCGTGCGTGGCGCGAAGGTTCCGCGCAAATCGGGAGCCGAGATGGCGGCGCTCGCCGCCCTGCCCGAAGTGGAAACGGCGGACATGACGGTCGGCAAGCTCTCCGTCTATGAAGAGCATGCCGATGCCGTCGCGCCCGCCGTCGCCGATTTTCTCAGACGCAGCCTCTAGCGGCCATCAGCCGAGCGGCTTCAGGCCCCGCTCGATCTGGGCCCGCCTGGCTTCAAGGAACGGCGGCAAAGCCAGCTTCTCGCCGATGGTGGCGAGCGGCTCGTCCACGTCGAAGCCGGGACCGTCGGTGGCGATCTCGAACAGGATGCCGTTCGGCTCCCGGAAATAGAGGCTGCGGAAGTAGTAGCGGTCCACCGGCCCCGAATTGGGAATGCGCAGGCCCTTCAGCCGCTCGGCCCAGCCGCGATACTCCGCCTCGTCCGGCGTGCGGAACGCGACGTGGTGCACCGAGCCCGCGCCCTGCCGCGCCTGCGGCAGATGCGGCTCCACCGCGACGTGATATTCGGCGGCCGGCCCGCCGTCGCCCATGGCATAGACATGGACGGGCGAGGCGCTGGGGAGCGTGTATTCGCGCACCTTGGTCATGCCGAGGACGTGGGTCAGCACGAGGTCGGTCGTCTCCAGAACCGGCACGCTGGCGGTGATCGGCCCGAGGCCGCGGATCTGGTGTTCGGCGGGCACTTCGCTCGCGTCCCAGGGATGGGCGTCGCCCGCGCCGCCGTCGTCGATCAGGGCGAGGCGCTGGCCTTCCGGGTCCTCGAAATCGAGGGTCAGACGGCCGTCGCGGATGACCGGCGCGTCGTGCTTCACGCCCTTCTGCGCGAAACGCTCGGCCCACCAGCGGATCGTCGCCTCGCCGGAGACGCGCAGCGCGGTGCGGACGATGGCATTGGTGCCGCGCCGCTCGCGGTCCACGGGCCATTCGAAGAAGGTGATGTCGGAGCCGGGGCTCGCGACGCCGTCGCCATAGAACAGGTGATAGGCCGAGGTATCGTCCTGGTTCACCGTGCGCTTGACGAGGCGCATGCCGAGAACGCCGGTGTAGAAGGCGTGGTTGCCCGGCGCGTCGGCGGAGACGGCGGTGAGGTGGTGGATGCCGGTCAGGCGGATGCCGGCCGGCGCGGATGTCGCATTCAGGTCTGAAGTCGTGGACTTCGATGTCGTGGACTTCGATGTCGTGGTCATGGAGCTCTCCTCCTCGGATGGGCAAGACATCGGCCGGCCGGCGCTCCACGGCAAGGCGCGAAAGCGCTTTGCCCGTGCAAGTCCAGCTTGCAGGGATGCCCTCGGAACCTGCAGGCGGCTCTGGCCCTTTCTCATGGGGGACCACCGCGATATGGTTTCAGCCCAAGGCCGCAGGCGCTTGAGCGCCGAGACAAGGCCACATGCGGGACGACACGGGGAGACACGGCTCATGACGACGCTCGCCAGCACCAAGCCGGCCATTGCCGGCAAGAGCGGCCCCTTCCGGGCGGATCAGGTCGGTTCATTGCTACGCTCGCAGCCGCTCAAGGAGGCCCGCGCCGCGCGGGCCGCCGGCAAGCTGGACGATCTCGGCCTGCGCACGGTCGAGGACGCCGAGATCAAGAAGCTGATCGCCAAACAGGAGGCCATCGGCCTCCAGGCGATCACCGACGGCGAATACCGCCGTTCCTGGTGGCACTACGATTTCCTCTGGCAGCTCGACGGCGTGACGCGCGTGGAGCTCGACCAGGGTATCCAGTTCGCCGGCGTGCAGACCAAGGCCGAGGCGCCGCGCGTGACCGGCCGGATCGGTTTTTCGACCCATCCCTTCATCGACCATTTCAAGTTCGTGAAGGCGAATACGTCGCGCACGCCGAAGATGACCATCCCCTCGCCCTCCATGCTGCACTACCGGGGCGGCCGGAAGCTCATCAATATGGGCCTCTATCCGGACATGGAGGACTATTACCAGGACCTCGGGCAGGCCTATCGCAACGCGGTCCACGCCTTCTACGACGCCGGCTGCCGCTACCTGCAGCTCGACGACGTGTCCTTCGCCTATCTGTGCGATCCCGAGCAGAAGAAGATGCTGGCCGAGCGCGGCGACGATCCCGACAGGCAGGGCGAGATCTATGCCGGCATGGTCTCGGCGGCGATCGGCGGGCGGCCGAAGGACCTGCTGATCACCATGCATCTGTGCCGGGGCAATTTCCGCTCCACCTTCGTCGCCTCCGGCGGCTACGAGCCGATCGCCGAGCTGCTGTTCAACACCATGCCGGTGGACGCCTATTTCATGGAATGGGACACGGAGCGGGCCGGCGGCTTCGAGCCGCTGCGCTTCCTTCCCAAGGGCAAGGCGGTGGTGCTCGGCCTCGTCACCTCCAAGACAGGCACGCTGGAGAAGAAGGACGACATCATCAGGCGGATCGACGAAGCCGCGAAATATGCGCCGCTGGAGCAGCTCTGCCTGTCGCCGCAATGCGGCTTCGCCTCGACGGAAGAGGGCAATACGCTCGCCGAGGACGAGCAGTGGCGGAAGCTGGAGATGATCGTCGAGATTTCCCGCGAGGTGTGGGGCTGACGACGGGCTAGCCTGCGCCGCGCGGCCTACCGGCGCATGGCGGGAGCGGGGATGCTGATCGCCGTCAGTTCTCATCCCGGATGCTCCCATGACATTGCCTGCCATGACCTCGCCGACCGGACCTGCCGTCCCCCAGCACAATTCGCTCAGCGCCGCCGACAGCGAACCGGCCAGGCTCGGCATCATGGAGGGCTCGCCGCCGCCCGCAGACAAGGTCGTGAGGATGGCCGATGGGTCCGCGCGAACCTTCCCCAAGATGCGCTGGGCCTACAGCAACATGCGCCAGCTGACCCCGACCAAGGCGGTCTCGCGCGGGTCCGGGCCAGCCTCGGAACTGCCGCGTGCCGAGCAGGATCTCACCGGCGTCGCGGCGACGACGATGGACGGCAAACCGACGACGTTCGGGGCCATGCTGGCGGAGACCTATGCCGACGGCATCTGCGTGCTCCACCGGGGCAAACTCGTCTTCGAGCGCTATTTCGGCGCGCTCAGCCCCGAGAAGCAGCACATCTGCATGTCGGTGACGAAATCCTTCGTCGGCACGCTGGCCGAGATGCTCGCCGACGAGGGCGCGATCGACCCGGCCTCTGACGTGACGCGCTATGTGCCGGAACTGAAGGGGAGCGCCTTCGGCGACGCCACCGTCCGGCAGGTCATGGATATGACCACGGGCATCAAATATACCGAGGTCTATACCGACCCCAATTCGGACATCGTCGCCTACCGCCTCGCGGGCGCGGCCATGCGCGATTCCGCCTATGACGGCCCGCAGAGCTACTACGACTACCTGCCGACCCTGCCGAAACAGGGCGAGCACGACGTCCAGTTCACCTACAAGACCGTCAATACCGAGGTGCTGGGGTGGATACTCCGGCGCGCCAGCGGCGCCTCGCTCTCCGACCTGCTCTCGGAGCGGATCTGGTCGAAGCTCGGCGCCGAGCAGGACGGGCACTTCCTCGTCGACAGCGTCGGCACCGAGGGGGCCGGCGGCGGCCTCAACGTCACGCTGCGCGACCTCGCCCGGTTCGGCGAATGCATGCGGCAGGGCGGCGCCTTCAACGGCCGGCAGATCGTCGCGGAACGGGCGGTGGCCAGCGTCGCGGGCGGCGGCGACCCCGCGAAGTTCGCGCCCGCCGGCTACGCGACCCTGCCCGGCTGGTCCTACCGGTCGCAATGGTGGGTGAGCCACAACGCGCACGGCGCCTATATGGCCCGCGGCGTCCACGGCCAGTCGATCTATATCGACCCGAAGGCGGAAATGGTGATCGCGCGCTTCGCCTCGTTCCCCATCGCCGGCAATGTCGCCAACGACCCGATCACGCTGCCAGCATTCATGGCGGTGGCGAAGGCGCTCATGGGCTGAGGGCCGAAAGCCTTCCGCAACATTTCAGCCGCGTTGCAGGAGCCGCCCGAGGTCACGACAAAGCCACGGACCGGCGAAATCTTGCAGAAATCGCCCCCGCCTATACCCTCTGTGCGACCCTGCCGCACGGTGGGTGCCGGGGCGCGCCGAATTGGAGAGATTCCGTCGATGTCGCTGCTGCCCCGCCTGCCTCTGCGCCTCGCACTCATCGCCTGCTGCGCCTCCCTCATCCAGATGCCGGCCGCCGATGCGCAGCAGCGCCGGCGCCAGGCCCCGGCCGCCGGTGGCAACGAGGTGACGCTGGTCAACCGCGGCAATGCCGCCCTGCACTATCTCTATGTGACGCCCGTCGGCGAGGCGGCCTGGGGCGACGACCGCCTCGGCAGCGAGACCGTGGCGCGCGGGCGGCGGTTCAACTTCAATCTCGACGGCGGCGAATGCCGCAACGACGTCCGCGCCGTGTTCGAAAACGGCACTGAGGAGACGCGCTTCGGTCTCGACCTCTGCCAGCGTCCCGAAATCACCCTGACCGGGCGGACGCAGACGACCGCCGCCGACCTCGGCCGACAGGGCCCCGTCGCGCTCTACGTGGTGCGCAACCGTTCCGGCAGCACGCTCCAGGTGCTCAAGATCGTCTCGGCCGGCGGCCAGGAGAGCGAGGACCTTCTCGGCTCCACGGTCGTCGAGGACGGCCGCAGCTTCACCGGCCGCTTCCTCCGCTCGGCCGGCTGCACCTACAACGTTGTCGCGACCTTCGACGGCGCGGGCGACCAGACCATTGCGGATCGCAACCTCTGCACCTCGCGCGAGGTGGTGTTCGGTGCCGACGCTCCGCCGGCCGCCGCCGAGCCGCGCAGGCCGCGTGGCAACGAGGCGAGCCGGCCCGATGCCGAGACGCCCGGCGAGCCGCTGCGCTTCGTGCTGCAGAACCGCGGCTCCGTGCCGATCCAGAATCTCTACATCCGCCAGCGCGGTGCCAGCGGCTGGGGCCCCGACCGTCTCGGCAACGACGTGGTCGCGCCGCGCGGCTCGTTCGATGTCTCCATGCCGCGCGGCCGGAACTGCGAATACGACGTGCGCGTGGTGTTCGACGGCGGCCGGCAGGACCTGCGCAACGGCGTCGACCTCTGCCAGACCACCGAATATCCGGTGAACGGCCCGGCCAACGTCGCCGGCCGCGGCCAGCGCAAGGAGCGTCCCAACGCGCGTGCAGCCCAGCCGCAGGTCTCGCAGATCGTCGTGCTGAACGAGGGCGAGCGTCCGGTCGAATCGCTGTTCATCTCGTCCTCGCGCGTCTCGACCTGGGGCGACGATATCCTCGGCGAGAACACCCGCATTCCCCCCGGCCAGCGCTATACGGCGCGCGTGGAGCGCGACGACCAGTGCAACTACGATTTCCGCATCGTCTACCAGGGCGGCCGCGAGGAGCGGCGCATGCGGCAGAACATCTGCTCGCGGCAGGAGATCGCCTTCGGCGGCGCCAATGCCTTCCGCGTCGACGGCGGCGGCCCCGAGAACGGCCGCAAGATCGTACTCACCAATACCGGCCGCGGCGACATCCGCGAGCTCTACCTGACACCGGTCTCGGACTCCCACTGGGGCGACGACCGCCTCGGCTCGGAGCTGCTGCCGCGCCGGTTCCGGCTGGAACTGCGCCTGCCGGAAGAGGCTGGCTGCCGCTGGGACCTGCGCCTCGTCTACGAGGGCGGCCAGTCGGTCGAGAAGCGCGACCAGGACCTGTGCGCGCAGCCGGAGCAGGCCGTGGGCCGCACCGGACGGCCGGGCACCGTCGCCTCCACCGGCACCGGCTTCTACATTTCCAGCACCGGCCATGTGCTGACCAACCATCACGTCGTCGACGGCTGCACGACGGTCGCGATCTCGCGGCCGGGCGGCCAGCGCGTTCCGCTGCGCCTGATCGGCGCCGACGAGGGCGCCGACCTTGCCGTGCTGGTGCAGGAGAGCGCGACGGCGACGCCCTTCCTCAACCTGCGCGGCGGCGATGCCGGCAAGCCGGTGCGCGCCGGCGAGCGCGTGGTGCTGGTCGGCTATCCCGCCCGTTCGCAGCTCGGCGGCGTCAACGTCACCGAGGGCATCGTCTCAGGACTTCGCGGCGCGCTCGGCGACCAGAGCCGGTTCCAGTACACGGCGCCGACCCAGCCGGGCAATTCCGGCGGCCCGGTGCTCGACGCCTCGGGCCTCGTGGTCGGCGTGGTGGTTTCGCAGATCGACAAGATCTCCGGCGAGCGCACCGCCCAGAACATCAATTTCGGCATCAAGCTGGATCTGGTGCGCACCTTCCTCGCCGCCAACAACGTGACGGCCTCGAATGGCGAACCCGCCGCGGCGCTGGCCGCCGCCGACATCCTGCAGAATGTCGACGACGCGGTCCTCCCGCTCGACTGCCTGGAGTAAACGGCTTCACGAAGTCCCTGCGAAATGCGAACGGCCCGGAGCGATCCGGGCCGTTTTCGTTTGGGCGGCAGCTTATGGAAAGTCGGCCCCACCCTCACCCTCCCCTTCTCGCCAAGGCTCGAAGGAGAGGGAGACCATGACGTGCCGGCCATCCATCGGCCGTCGCGCCAGGCACGAGGTCCGAAGCCATTCGCGACGCTGTAGTCCCCCTCTCCTCGCGCAAGCGAGGGGAGGGTAAGGGTGGGGCCTTCATCAGGGCTCACCTCAGAGCCTAGCCCGTAATGCAGAAACACTGTCCGTTGTGGTCATGGCCGGGCTTGTCCCGGCCATCCACGGCTTGAACACGACCTGAAAAGGGCAAGTCGTGGATACCCGGCCCAAGGCCGGGCATGACATTGTGAGATCGGCAGCTAAGGCCACTTTCTGCCCAGCACCTTCGCCGCGATGAACACCGCCGCGACCGCGACCAGCGCGCCGGCGAGACCGTCGAGGATCCAGTGATGGTCGAGATAGACGCTCGCGACCAGCATCGACCCGGCATAGAGGATGTGGACCGGCCAGGTGCGCCAGGTCGCCTTGCCTATCGCGGTCAGGAGCCCGACCAGCGGGAAGACCACGTGCAGCGAGGGCATGGCGCCGAAGGCATTGGCGGCGCGGCCGTAGAACTGCTTGAAATAGGTGATGCCGAGCAGGTCGTCGACACGCAGGAGGCCCGCCGCATTGGCCGCCGCCCTGACGTCGATGGCGCAGCCGTTGAGGCGGATGTACCAGGGCGGGGCCGCCGGCACGATCAGCCACATCGCGAAGCCGATCAGGTGGGCGATGGCGAAGGCCCAGAGATAGAAGGCCATGCGCTCGCGGTCGCGGACGAAGAGGTAGAGCGCGTAGAGCGGCACCACGTAGAGAAACGCCGCGTAGGGAATGGCGAAAAACAGGTCCCAGAACGGCGATGTGTGCTGCTGGAGCCAGTCGCCGGGGGTCATGTTCGGCGCGACGGCGAACAGCTTCAGCTCGAGGTCGCGCAGGTCGCAGCCGTGGACGCGCGCGGGCGTGACGAAGATCGGGATGACGAAGCGGATGGCGTCCGAAGCGAGCGCGACCAGCACGCCCGGATAGAGCGCCGCGGTGATCTGCTGGCCCGTCCGGTTGAACAGGCCGATGACGAGCACCGCTCCGGCGATCAGCACATGCTCGGGGCGCAGCTGCCCGGCCGGGATCATGGCGAGCGCATAGAGGGCCGGCGCCAGCGGCGCGAACCACCAGCGGCCCCACAGGGCGGTCAGGCGATTGTCGGTGAGGGTCATGATGTGGTCAGGGAGCGAGATCGGGGCCGCGCGTGTCCGGCCCCCTGGCGTCGATGACGTTGCGGGCGACGCGCAGGGCGTCGGCGGCAGCCAGCACGCTGAGAATGCCGGTGAGCGCGATGCCGATCAGCGTGAAGGCCGGCGACAGGAAGCTCAGCAGCATGGCGACGGCGATCAGCACCATGCGGTCGCCCCGGCGCATCCAGAGCGGCGGCAACTGCACCTTCAGGCCCTCGCAGCGGGCGCGCACATAGGACACCGTGTAGGCGGCGAGCAGGGTGAAGGCCGGCACCACGGCCATCCAGCCGGAGGTCGCGTAGAGAACGATCAGCCCGAGCAGGGGCGCGGCATCGGTGATGCGGTCGACGGTCGAATCGAGCAGCGCGCCGTAGCGGCTGACCGTGCCGGTGGAGCGCGCCAGCGGGCCGTCGAGCATGTCGAAGACGCCGGAAAGGAGCAGAAACAGCGTCGCCCAGCCGAGCGCGCCATAGGCCGCGAAGACGCCGGAGGCGAGCGCCGGCACCAGCGACATCAGCGTCATCATGTTGGGAGTGATGCCGGTTCGGGCCAGCACGGCGGCGGCCTTGCCGAGCACGGAGACGAAAAAGGCGCTGCGGGCGATATCCTGAAGCGAGGCGCCCCTTTCGAGGCTCGCGAGGAGGCGCGAGGCCCAGCTTTCCGACATCAATCCGGCTCCCCGTTTGCCGCCTGCGGTGCTATCTACCCTCTCCCCTGCCCGAAAGCGAGCCGAGGTGACAATGCGCGATCCCATCCGGATCATGGCGGCCGCAACGTGCCGGTGATCCGCAATGCGCTGATGCGCTTCCGGCGGATGACGCCGGCAAGGCTCTATCAGGATCATGCCCGCGCGCGCAAATTGCTGCGCGAGGCGCCCGCCACCCGTCCCCCTTCCCCTGAGCGGCGCGAACGGCTCGTCGTAACGCTGACGACGGTGCCTGAGCGCATGGCTCGCCTCGCGCCGGTGTTCCGCAGCCTGATGGACCAGACGGTGGCCGCCGACCGCATCGTCCTTGCCCGTCCGGAGGTGTCCCGGCGTTCGGGCCAGCCCTATCCGCGCCTCGATCCGCCCTTTCCGGGGGTCGACGTGCTCGACTGCGCGGACGAGGGACCGGCGACCAAGCTGCTGCCGGCGCTGAAGGCCGAGCCCGACGCGGCCATCCTCGTGGTCGACGACGACGTCATCTACCCGCAGGATTTCATCGCGCAGATGCTGGACTGGCACCGGAAACTGCCGAAGGCGGCCATCGGCTGGCGCGGGTGGCGGATCGTGCCCGGCCGCCACCCCAAGCGCTTCCCGCATGTCTTCGCCACCGCGCTCGCCGCGCCCGAGCCGGTCGACATCCTGCTCGGCACCTGGGGCTACCTGATCCCGCCCGGCGCGTTCGACGCCGCGGTTCACGACTTTTCCGGCTATCCGGACGGCGTGCGCTTCGTCGACGATGTCTGGTTCGCCGGCCATCTCGCCCGCCGCGGGATCGAGCGGCTGGTCATCCCGGGCCGCGGCCTGCCCATCGAGACCGAGGCCTCGAACCTCGCGGCCCTCACATTCGGCCCGAACAGTTCGGGCACCAACGACCTCGCCGCCATCGCGGCGTTCCGGCAATGGTGGTGAGGCGGGCCGTTGCGGGCCCGCCCCCTTCTCCTCACTGCGAGCGCCGCGACAGCGACACCGCATAGGCCTCGGCGCGGATCGCCAGGATCGGGTCGTCCGACAGGTCGATGCCCGCCGGCAGCAGCGCCGGGTTGAACATCTGCCCCTCGCAGGCCCCCGGCTGGCCCGCCGCCTGCACGCCCATGATCCGAAGGCGGCCGACCTCGACGGTCTGGCGGTCCGCAGGCCACGCCGTGACCGCGTCATTCAGCGGATCGCCGGCACGAGGAAGCTGCAGGAGGACGCGCCATTCGGCAGGTCCCCGCGCGACGCGCTCGCGCAGCTCGGCTTCAAGGAAGGCCGGCCCCTTCGCCGTCCGCTCCTCGGGCGTCAGGCCGATGCGGCCGGCGACCGGCTCGAAGGTCCAGCGGGCATGCTGCTTCTGGCCCTGCCGGTTGGTGAAAACGAAGCTGTTGACCCCGAAATAGGGGGAGGTCGCGTAGCTGGCGGGTGGCGGGTTGTCCCTGAGATAGGCGATCTGCGGCATCCAGTCGGGATTGGCGGCATTGGCGGCGGCGATCGCCGGAGCATTCATCTGGCGTGTCTGCGGGTCGGGCGCGCGCACCTTGAGGAAGGCGAGGAAGCTCTCCGGCGTGCGGGCGGTGAAGACCGGCGTGTTGATCAGGACGAATTCGTGGTTGCCGTCGAGCGACAGCGACAGGCCGCGCACGCTCGGGCCGTTGTCGGGAGCCATGGGACTGCCGCCGCCGATCGAGAAGCGGGCGACGACCGGCGAGCGCCTGTTGCGCTGAAGCGTATCGGCGGTCGTCAGGCGCTCGGCATTGCCGTTCGCAACGAAATCGCCGGTGGCGCAGAAGCCTTTCGCGCCGCTCCGGCGGCGACCCGCGTGAGTGCCGAAAACGCCCTGAAGGCCGTCGACGATCTGGGCCGACAGCGGTTCGGCGGACATTGGGGCAGAAGACATGGGGGCAGAAGACATGGGGGCAGAGGACATGGGGGCAGAGGACATGGGGGCGGCTGGCGGGCCTTGTGCGAGCGCCGAGCCGGACAAGGCCAGGGCAGCGAACGTGGCGGTCGAGATAACGAGGCGGATCGGCTGGGGCATCGGTGCGCGCTCCTTTGCGTTGCATTTGGTGGTTCGACCGGCCGCGGCCTTCCGTTACGGCAATTTTCTTTCATTCCGGCGAGTTTCGAGGCTGACGCGCCGGCAGGGCTCGGCGCGGCCCTCTCCCCCTTTCAAGCGAAATGCTCTAAGAGCGCGGCGATGTCTGCCGCCAGCCCCTCCCCCTGCCGCGTCGCCCTGACGGTCGACATGGAGCCCGACTGCCCGCCCTTCCTGTGGACATGGCGGGGCGTGACCGAGGGCGCGCCGAAGCTTCTCGACCTTTTCGCCCGTCAGGGCATCGAGACGACGTGGTTCACGACAGGGGACACCGCGCGGCTCTATCCGCAGGCGGTCCGGGATGTGGTCGAGGCCGGCCATGAGCTCGCCTGCCACGGGGTGACGCACCAGCGCTTCGACTGGATGCCGAAGGACAGCGCGCGCTGGGAAATCCAGGAATCGACGAAGCGGCTGCGCGATTTCGCCGAGATCACCTCGTTCCGCGCGCCCTATCTGCGCTTTCCCGGCCATTATCTCGACCTTCTGGAAGCCGAGGGCTTCCGCCTCGATTCCTCGCAGGCGCTCTACAAGAGGGACGTGCCGGGCGTCGAGAACGGCCCCTCGCTCGTGCGCATACCGGCCTCCATCACGTCCAGCGCCCTGCGCATCCCGAAGCTGCTGCGCGAGTTCTTCCTCGTCCGCAAGCCCGACCCGGTCGTGCTGTTCGTCCACCCTTGGGAGTTCGTCGACTTCCGTCAGTCGAACCTGCGCCTCGACTGCCGCTTCCGCACCGGACAGCCGGCACTCGACGCCCTGTCCTCGGTGATCGACTTCTTCAAGGGCCGCGGCGCGACCTTCACCACCATGCGCGCCCTCGGCGAGGAGGCGCATCAGCGCCGGACGCCGCCGGCCTCAAGGATCGCCGCATGACGACGCCCGCCTCTCCTGACATCGCGGCACCGGCCCCGTCCCGGCGCATCTGGTGGGTGCTCGGCTGGTGCGTGCTGGCCGTCTTCTTCGTTTTCGCCGCCTTCGCCCTGCCGTGGAAGGACGTGATGGCGGCGCTGGCCGGCGCGAAATGGCAGTGGGTGGCGCTCGCCGTCGTCGTCATCGTCGCGGGCTGGCCGCTGTGGATCCTGCAATGGTGGCTGCTGGCGCCGGCCGCCCACCGTCCGAGCTTCGCGCGGATGGCGCAGGTCACCGCGCTGACCGGCACGGCCAACACCTCCCTGCCGATCGCCGGCGTCGTCGCCGCCGTCGGCTTCCTGATCGCCCGCGGCCGTCTCCCGGCAAGCGCCGCCGCCTCGCTCTATGCGGTGGACCAGCTCCTCACCGGCTTCGCCAAGCTCGGCGTGCTGGTGCTGGCGGCCTGGCTGGTGCCGGTGCCGGACTGGCTGCGCGCCGGCCTCCTGACGCTCGCAGGCGTCATGGCGCTGTTCACGCTGGCCATGCTGGCGGCCGCCCATGGCGGCGAGATCATTCACCGGATCGCGGGCAGGCTGACCGGCCGCCCGGCGCAGTTCGTCCACCATTTCGCGGATTTCGTCGCCCATCTCGAACCGATGCGCAGCCCGCTGCTCGGCTTCTCGACCACGTTCCTCGCCTTCGCCAAGAAGGCGGTGGAGGTGCTGTCGGTGCTGATCATCCAGGTCGCGGTGGGCATCGAGCCGTCGATCGCCGCCGCCGTGCTGGTCACCGCCGCGCTGAGCCTCGCGACCATGGCGCCGATCTCGCCCGGCCATCTCGGCGTCTACGAGGCGACGGTCATCTTCTGCTACCAGTTCATGGGCGTGCCGCTGCCGCTCGCCGCCGCCGCAGCCTTCCTGCAGCACGGCGCGGGCTTCGTCGCCTCCTTCGCGGGCATCGGCTATCTCGCCTGGGCCCTGCCGCGCGACGGCCGGGGCGAGCGGGCGCTTTAGGGTGGAGAATGATCTCGTCCGAAAACCGGTGCCCACTTTTCGGAATCATGCTCTAGCAACCGCGGCGATAGCCGCGCGGTATTCCGCCTCGTAGCGCGGCGCGAGGTCGGTCCAGTCGACGCCGGGCGGTGGCGCGGCGGCTGCCTCGGTCAGCGCGAGACGCTTCGCCGGATCGACGATCATCGCGCGCATGTCGGCCGCCAGTGCCGTGTCGTCCTCGGCCAGCAGCGCGTCGACATCGTGGTTGAGGAAATCGCGCGCGCCGGACTGCGCCATGGTCAGGACGGGCAGGCCGGCTGCCCGTGCCTCCAGCGCCGCGATGCCGAAGGATTCGAGCTTCGAGGCCAGCACGAAGACATCGGATCGGTGCAGCATCTCGCGGATCGCCTCGCGCGACTGGCGGCCGGCAAGGATCACCGATTCCTCCAGCCCGGCCCCGCGAATGATCCGCTCCAGCGCGCCCCGCTCGTCGCCGTCGCCGACGATGGTGAGCCGTGCCGAGTTGGGAGGAAGACCGGAAACGGCCTCCGCGAATGCCTTTAGGAGCCAGCGCGCCCGTTTGCGCTTCTGGAGCCGGGTGACGGAGATGAATTCAACGGCAGGATCGCCTTCTTCACCTCTCCCCGGCGGGGAGAGGTCGGCACCATAGCGAGATGCGAACGCATCTCGCGTTCGCTCGATGCTATGAGGCCGGGAGAGGGGGACAAGCCCTTCCACAACGGCACTTTCCCCCTCTCCTGTCGCGCTGCGCGCGTCGACCTCTCCCCGCCGGGGAGAGGTGGGCGAAACCGGACGCTTCCACCAGCCGAGATCGATGCCGTTCGGCAGGATGCCGATGTCCCGGTCCTTCACGAGGGGGCGCATGGCTTCGGCCGCGACCGTCGAGACCGTGGTGAAGCGCACGGCCGAGGTCGAGTAGCCGTGCAGGGCATCCAGAATCCACAGTGGAACGTCGTAGTATTTCAGCACCGAATGGAAGCTCGCGACCGCCGGCAGCCGGTGGCGCGCGCAATACTGGATGGCGTGGTGGGCGATGGGCGCGACATTGCCGACCTGAATGTGGATCACGTCGTAGCCGCCATCGGCCATGGCCTGCCGCAGCGCCCTGAACACGCCGGGCGTCACCGCAATGCCGAAGCCGGGCAGGCGCGGGCCCGGCAGGCGCTCCACGGGAATGCCTTCCACCACCGGCTCGCCCGGCACGCCGCAGATGACCCTGACCTCGTGGCCGCGCGCCATCAGCGCCAGCGCGAGGTCGCGCATCTGCATCTCGATGCCGCCGACGCGCGGCACGAACCAGTCGCTGACCAGGGCGATCTTCAAGGGATGCGTCTCACATAGGCGGGCGGGCGCTCACGCATAGCCGCGTTCGCGGAACCATGTCCACGCGTCGCGGAAAGCCGCGATGGCCGGACGCGGGGAATAGCCGAGGTCGCGCGCGGCTTTGGCGCTGGAAAAGTGATGCGGGGCGCAGGACACCGCCGCCGCAGCCGAGTTGAGCGCCGGTTCCCGGCCGGTCAGCCGTCCGAGAAGGTCGCCGGCATGGCCCGCCGCCATGACCAGCGCCGCCGGAGCCGTCAGCACCGGGCCGGACCTGTTCGCGACCTGCCGCATCTGCCGGAAGGCTTGCGAGTAGGTCAGTGCGTCCCCGGAGAGCACATAGCGACTGCCGGAGGGGGCTATCCGCGCAGCCGTCAGGATCGCGCCCGCCACATCGCAGGCATGGCAGAAGTCGTTGCCGCCCGGCGGTGCGAGGCTCATCGGACCGCGGCAGGCGGCGAGCATCAGCCGTCCCGAAGAGGGCTTCCAGTCCCAGGGCCCAAGGAGGAAGCCCGGATGAACGATCACCGCATCGAGGCCCCGGTCGATCTCGGCCCGAACCGCCTCCTCCGCCTCCCGCTTGCTCGCGGCATAGGCCGTGTCCAGCGCGTGCGGCGGCGCGGGCTCGCCCTCTCCCGGCGCATCGCGCGTGCCCCAGACGAGCGTGTCCACAGTCGAAACGTGGACCAGACGGGCGCCGACGGCCCGGCAGGCGGCCGCCAGACGCGCCGTCGCGAGAGCGTTGTCCCTGCGGAAGGCAGCCATGTCCGTGCGGCCGATGCCGACCCGCGCGGCGCAATGAATCACGAGAGAAGCGCCCGCAATGAGCGGGATCAGGTCACTTTCGGCCAGACCGGCCTCGATCCGGCGGCTTTCGAGGCCTTCGAGGGGCAGATGCGGGCTGGTCGGGCGGACGAGCGCCGCCGCCTCAACCCCTTGCGCAAGCGCCTGCCGCAGAACGGTATTCCCGAGAAGTCCGGTGGCTCCGGTGACGATCAGCACGGGACCCCTTCAAATGACAATCCAATGAAGTATAAGGGGCGCCGCGCAGCCGGTGATTTTCGGCCCAAGCGCCTGGAGATCATTCGTGTCACGGTCTGCTATTCGTGTTGCCATCGTCGGCGTCGGCAATTGCGCCGCTTCCTTCATTCAGGGCCTCCACTACTACAAGGACGCCAAGCCGGGTGAATCGATTCCGGGCCTGATGAATGTCGAGGTCGGCCCCTATCATATCCGCGACATCGAGATCGTGGCGGCCTTCGACATCGACAGCCGCAAGGTCGGCCAGGACGTGGCCGACGCCATCCTCGCCAAGCCGAACAATACGATCCAGTTCGCCCGGGTGCCGGAAACCGGCGTCAAGGTGCAGCGCGGCCCGACGCTCGACGGCATCGGCAAGCATCTGGTCGGCGTGGTGACCGAATCGAAGGAGGAGGCGATCGACGTCGCCGCCGCCCTCAAGGCCGCGAAGGCCGAGGTCATCATCTCCTACCTGCCGGTCGGCTCGCAGAAGGCCAGCGAATACTACGCCGAACAGGCGCTGGCCGCCGGCTGCGGCTTCATCAACTGCGTGCCGGTGTTCATCGCCTCGAACGCGGAATGGGCCAAGCGCTTCGCCGAGAAGGGCCTGCCGATCGTCGGCGACGACATCAAGAGCCAGGTCGGCGCGACCATCGTGCATCGCGTGCTCGCCCGCCTCTACGAAGAGCGCGGCGTCAAGATCGACCGCACCTACCAGCTCAATTTCGGCGGCAATACCGACTTCCTCAACATGCTGGAGCGCGAGCGCCTCACCTCCAAGAAGAAGTCGAAGACGCAGGCCGTCTCCAGCCAGATCGACGTGCCAATGCATGCCGACAACATCCATATCGGCCCGAGCGACTTCGTGCCGTTCCTCGACGACCGCAAGATGGCCTATATCCGCCTCGAGGGCACCGGCTTCGGCGGCGTGCCGCTCAACATGGAGCTGAAGCTCGAGGTCTGGGATTCGCCCAACTCCGCCGGCGTCGTCATCGATGCGGTGCGGTGCGCCCGCATCGCCCTCGACCGCAAGATCGGCGGGCCGATCGGCGGGCCGTCCAGCTATTTCATGAAGTCGCCGCCGAAGCAGTTCACCGACAAGGAAGCGCGCACCCGCACGCTCTCCTTCATCGAAGGCACCGACTGAGCGGGCGCCTCCTGGCTCCCCCCGCTCCAGGGACTGGACGGCCGCGCCCCATGATCATCGCCCGCCGGATCGCCAAGGCGCATGACGGGCGACCGGTGGTCAGGGGTGTCGATCTGGCGCTGAGGCGCGGTGAGGTCGTCGGCCTTCTGGGCCCTAACGGGGCCGGCAAGACCACCACCTTCTCGATGATCGCCGGCATCCAGGTGCCGGACAGCGGCGTCGTCATGCTGGACGACGCCAATATCACGCGGCTGCCGCTGTTCATGCGCGCGCGCATGGGCCTCGGCTACCTGCCGCAGGAGCCCTCGATCTTCCGGGGCTCGTCGGTCGAGGACAATATCCTCATCGTGCTGGAATCGATCGTCGACGGGCGCGCCGCGCGGCAGGCCCGGCTGGACGAGCTGATCGGCGAATTCGGCCTCGACACGGTCCGCAGCGCCAAGGCGGGCGGGCTTTCCGGCGGCGAGCGGCGCCGGCTGGAGATCGCGCGCACGCTGGCGAGCGAGCCATCCTTCATCCTGCTGGACGAACCCTTCGCAGGCGTCGATCCCATTGCGGTGACCGAGGTGCGCCTGCTGGTGCGCAAGCTCGCAGGGCGTGGCATCGGCGTGCTGATCACCGACCACAATGTGCGCGAGACGCTGAGCCTGGTCGACCGCGCCTATATCCTCGACGACGGCCTGATCCTCGCCTCCGGCGCGGTCGAGCGGATCGTCGCCGACCCGCGGGTGCGCGCCGCCTATCTCGGCACCGATTTCGAGCTCTGAGCGGCTGTTGCCGGCGCGCAACAGGCGGTCTGCAACCGGCCCGCGCCGCCGGGCCGCCGCAATCCGGCAACCTTCGCGCCTTCGCGGCGACACCGTCCGTTAATCATGCTCGTTCATGATCCCGGCAGTAACCGAAAGGCCGCAACCATGCAGCTCTTCGACGGAGTTGGCCTCGCTATCGCCCTTGCCTGCGGACTGCTTGCGGTCCGCGTGATGGCGGGCGTCTGACACCTAGACCAAGCCCAATCGCCACAGGCCGGCCACGACGGCGAGCGCGAAGAGCGCCGCCACGGCGTCGTCCAGCATGATGCCGAGACCGTCGTCGACCTGCCGGTCGATCAGGCCGATGGGCCAGGGCTTGGCGATGTCGAACAGGCGGAACGCCAGAAATCCGGCGACAACCGCCCAGCCGCCGGCCGGCGCGAAGGCGATGACGGCCGCCATGGCCCAGGTCTCGTCCAAGACAATGGCTTGATGGTCGTGAACGCCGGCGTGCGCGGCGGCTGTCCCGCAGGCCCAGACACCGATCAGGAACGTGGCGGCCAGGATCGCGGCCGCGACGGCTACGGGGAAGGCTGCAAGCAAGAGGCCCAGCGGAATGCCGAACAGCGCGCCGACCGTGCCCGGTCCGTAAGGAAACAGCCCCGCGCCGCCGACGAGCGCCAGCATGCGGGCCGGATGGGCCGCCATGAAGGCGGCGTCGACCGGCACAGGCCCGGCGGCGCCCTCATCCCGCGCCGTGGTCATGCGGCAATCCCCTCCGGCAACGCGTCGCCGTAGAGGCGATAGCGCTTGCTGACAACCCCGCCGGCATTCTCGATCATCCGGCTCATGCGGACATTGTCATCGAGAATCCAGCCCATCTCAATCTCGCTGTCCACGGGATTGGCGCTGATCAGGTTGGCGATGGCGACGATCGGCAGGCTGGCCCCCAGCAGCGTGTCGCGGAGTTCCGCGCGCACGCCGAGCAGGGTGATGCGGCCGGTGCGGAACCTGTGGGTCATCAGCCGCCAGATCAGCCGCGCCCAGTTGAGCGGCAGCAGCCGGCCGCCGAAGCCGCGCACGAGTTCGTAGGCATTCGGCAGGGCGAAGGCGAAGGCCACCGGCTTGCCGTCCATTTCGAGGATGATGCCGTAGCTCGCCTTCATGACGGGACGAGCGATCTGGAGAAGGGTGGCGAGCTCCTCGCGCGCGAGCGGGATGAAGCCCCAATTGTCCTTCCACGAGGCGTTGAACAGCTCGGTCATGATCGCGGCCTCGCCGCCGAGGTTCCAGAGGTTCAGGCGGCGGACGGTCACGCGGCTCTGCTGCGACAGGCGCGCCACGCGCGCGCCGGTCCAGCGCCGGGCGACCTCCGACGACACCGAATAGGCCAGCAGGTCCTTGACGGGCGCGAGGCCCGCCTTCTCCACGAGCGCGCCGAGATAAGGCGGATGCCAGGGCATCAGCACCATGTCGCCGTGCTGCTGGCCCTCGATCTGGACGCCGGCCTCCTCGTTGATCGAATAGGTGAAAGGCCCCTCGATCCGGTGGCGGCCGCGATCAGCGTGCCAGCGGCGGGCAGCTTCGATCAGCGCCACGACCACCTGCGGATCGTCGACGGCGTCGAGGCAGCCGAAATGCCCGGTGCCTGCCCGCTCCGGCGGCGTCAGCCGGTCGAACTGCGCGGAAATGCGGCCGAGCGCACGGCCGTTGCCGTCCTCCGCGATGAACAACGCGGCCTCGCCATGGGTGAAGAAGGGTGCCCATTTCGGGTGGAGCAGCAGCTTGCGCTCGAGATCGACCGGCGGCTGATAACCCGCCATTCCGGAATAGAGCTCTCGCGGTATGCGGATGAAGCGGCTAAGGTCGCGGCGTGACTTTGCTTCGACGATCTGCAAGCGGCTGTGTCCCCGACCGGCGCCCGGGCGATCCGCCAATCGGCCTGCGCGACGGGGTCGGTCTCTACACCCATATGCTGCGCTGCGCCAGCGTGGAGCCGGCTGCGTGAACGCCTATGCCGTGCTTGTCCGGCGCCTGCGCTCGCGCCTCGACCTGACGGGCCGGTCGCGCCCGTTCCCGCGCCAGCAGGGCAGCCGCATCAAGCGCGAGGTGGTCATCCAGGTCGCGCTGGTCCTGCTGCTGATCGAGAGCATCTTCGTCGCCGAGCAGCTTATTTCCGGCCTGCTGGAGGAGGTGCTGAAGATCCGCGCCTCGCTCGTCAGCACGCTGGCGCTGATGGTCGCCATGCTGCCGCAGGTCTTCGAACTGGCCCTGCCGACCGCCATCCTCATCGCCGTCTACCGGGTCTCGCTCAACCTGCGTGAGGACCGCGAATTCCTCATGCTCTCGAGCCTCGGCATCCCGCCGCATGGCCTCATCCGCCTCGTCATCCGCATCGGGGTCATCGCGCAGATCGCCGCCATCGCGGTCGGCGGCTTCATCGACCCCCTGTCGCGTTACGGCTTCCGGCTGGTGATGTTCGCGGCGCAGTACAACGCCCTGATGGGCGGCACGATCACCGCCAGCCGTCTGATCGAGACGCGCGTCGGCACGGTCGCGGTCAGCCCGAGCCCGGACGGCCAGCCGCGCCCGCGCCTGTTCGTGCGCCAGGCGAACCCGGACGGCACAGAGCGCATCGTCGTCGCCAACGGCTCGCGCCTGACCGGGCCGGATGTCAGCGGCCGCGTCGCCCTGCATCTCTACGACTTCGTCGTCGACGACTTCGCCGCGCCCAACCCCAGCGCGCCGCGCCCACGCATCGCGCCCCTCTCGTCGCTGCGCGGCACGTCCACGCAGCAGAGCATGGTCATCGACGATGTCGTGCCCTTCGACCCGCGCGGCCGCAACACGGCCGAACTGACCCTTCCCGAGCTGATCTCGACCGCCGGCGCCGACCAGAACCACCGGCTGGAACTCGGCAAGCGCCTTGGCCGCAGCTTCCTCTGCCTGCTCGCGCCGCTGATCGCGCTGCTCGCGCTGTCCTTCACCACCCGCGCCAATCAGGCCTTCGTGCTGCCGCTCGCCTGCGCGGGGCTGATGGCCACCGAGATATTCGGCACGACCGCCCTTTCCCGCTTCCTCGCGGTCGGCCCCTGGACGATGATGGCAATCATCCTCGCCGGCGCGCTGGCGATCGGCGCGTTTCTCGTCACCGTCATCGCCATCCGCTCATCGGCCGTCGCGCGGCCGGCCCTGGGCCGGTCATGACCGTCTTCGACGCCGCGCAGCGCCAGCGACGGGCCAGGCGCTTCGCCCTTGTTCCGTTCGGCACCTATACGCGCACGATCGCACTCGCCCATGCCCGCCACATCGGCACGGTCACCGCGGCGCTGCTGATCGTCGCGATGACGCTCGACCTCGCCCCGCGGGCGGAATGGATCGCCTCGCAGTCGCCGAGCCGCGGCGCGCTTGCGCTCGTGCTGCATTTCCTCTGGTATCTGGCGCTGCGCATGGCCGATCTGATCGGCAACCTGCTGCCGCTCGCCTGTTTCATGGGCCTGTTCTGGTCGGAGGTCACCCTGACGCAGTCGCGCGAACGGGTCGTCATCTGGAACGGCGGCCGCTCGCCCCTGCAGACGCTCGTGCCGCTCGCCATCCTCGGCATCCTCTTCGGCGCGCTGCAGGTCACGGCCCTGTCGGTGCTGCGCCCCGGGGCGGTCGCGATCCAGATCGAGCAGGGCCTCGGTGAATATGGCCGGCGCTTCGACCGGCGCCTGCACCCCGACGCTCGGCACTGGGTCACCCTGCCGAACCACCTGATCCAGGCGCGGATCGACTACCGCGCCAGCCGGCTGGTCGATGTCCAGATCTTCGAGTTCTCCGATTCCGGCCGCCTGAACGGGCGCATCGAGGCAGCCTCCGCCGAGCCGACCGCCACGCACGGCCGATGGCGCTTCCACGCGGGCAGCCGGTGGGACGCGCCCGACGCGGACCCCGCCAGCCAGCCGACCGATACCGGCCCGGCCCGGCGGTTCGACACGGAGGAGGACGACCTGCCGGTCGATCCGCTCTGGCTCGCCAATCTCAACATCGACGCGCGCTACCTGCCGAACGGCGTGCTCTCGGCCCTCGCCGCGCGGGCCGGGATCCCCGATCCCTCCAGCTACCGGGCATGGCGGCAGGTTCGCATGGCGCAGTTCTTCCTGCCCTTCGGCATGCTGCTGCTCGCCTCGTGTCTCGCCACGGCGCTGATCGGCCAGCGGACCGCCTTCAAGCCGATGATCCTGATCGGCCTTGCCGGTTATTTCCTCTATGTCTCCAACAATGTCGTCGTCTGGCTCGGCGAATACGGGCAGGTGCCCGCCATTCCCGCCGCCTGGCTGATGCCGCTCGCCATGGTCGCCTCGGGCCTCGCCCTGATGACATGGCTCGAACGGCGCGGTCAGGCGTCATGAGCCGCGCCGGCGCAAGAGTGACCGCATGATTCCGCTCGTCCTGCACCAGACCTGGAAATCCACCGACCTGCCGGCGGATCTCGCGGCCTTCCAGCGCAGCTTCGTCGCGCAGAACCCCGGAATCACGCTGCGCTTCTATGACGACGCGGCCATGGCCGCCTTCGTCCATGACCGCTTTCCCGAATATGCCGGCCTGTTCGACACGTTCCGCTTCCCGGTCCAGAAGGCCGATTTCTTCCGCCTGCTCGTCGTCCTCGACCGGGGCGGCATCTATGCCGACATGGACATGGAGTGCCTTGCGCCGTTCGGCGCGCTGCTCGACACCGACAAGGCGGTGTTCGGCGTCGAGGCGGCGGTCACCGCGGCGCGGCAGGCCGAGCTCGGCTATGCCCAGCCCTACCAGATCGCCAACTGCATCTTCGCGGCTCCGGCCGGCAACAGCTTCATCGCGGCGGTGGTCGCGGACATGGCGGCCGCCATCGCGGCGCGGCCGGTCGATGCCGTTGCCGGGATCGAGGACGCGACCGGCCCGAAGGCGCTGACGCGCTGCTTCTACGCGCGCCGTCCGCGCGACGTCGCCGTGCTGCGCCAGATCTACTGGGTGCCGCCGGACCTGTTCGCCGACTTGCCCGTCCTCAACAGCCGGGTGCGCTGCCGCCATCACTTCAAGGGAAGCTGGAAGGGCGCGGGCGGAGACATGTCGCTGAAGCGGCGGCTGATCGAGCGCAATCCGTTGCCCAACCCCTTTCCGGCGGGTCTCTGGCACGATTTCGGGTGGTAGCGGCACCTCTGCCGCCGGTCACATATCGAGGCGGATCCGCTCGCGCACGGCCTCGCCGGAGGCGATGTCGAAGCCGTGGAGGTCGACATAGTGGACCTTGGGGATGAAGCGCCCGCGCTCGGCCATGGCATAGGCGTAGACGATCCGGACGTTGCGCTGGCCGATCTTCATCACGGCCCGCGGCTTGCCGTCCTCGCCGATCTCGACGACGGCGTCGCGCTCGCGATAGCTCGCGAGCCGCGCCGAATAGCGGCCGCCCGACACGCTCTGCGTGCTGACGCCGAAGGCGAAGACCCGCTCGAAGAAGGACAGCGGGCGCCGCGCGCCGTCGGCATCGTTGTAGCGGCGCCAGAACACCTCGACGGGATTGCGCGGGTCGAGCCTGCCGTCCGGACCCTGCCTGGCGACGTAGACGAGGACGTTCCTGTCGATGGCCTGCTGGATATAGACCAGCATCCCCGGATCGCTCGGCACGGGCAGATCGGGCCGCGCCACCGGCAGGCTGCGCGAGACGCTGATCTCGGAGCGCCGGACCGAGATGGGGGGCAGGCTGTCCTGCGCGAAGGCGGGTGCGCCCGCAACGCCGCCAAGTGCCGAAAGGATGAGGCTTCGGCGGCCGATTCCGGTCATGCTCCCGAATTCTCCGTTCATGCCCTGCTGCGGCGGGCGAAACCTCAGCCATAGCCCCTGACAGCCTCTAGATAGGACGGAAAGAACGGTTTAGGAAGGCTGCCGGCCCGACCAGGCGCAACACTGGACAACCGTGGCCAAGCGTGCGACGCAACCGTGACGGTTCACAAAGGTCCAAGAATGACTGAATCCACTGCTGCGTTCGAGGGCGACCAGTTGACGCGCGATCTCATCGAGGTGATCGCGAAGGAAGGCATGGTCGACATGGCCGGGGTTGGCCCGGAAACCACTCTCGCCTCGCTCAACATTGCCAGTGTCGACTACATGATGATCCTCGCCGCGATCGAGGAGAAGTTCTCGGTCTATATCCCGATGGACGAGAGCCTCGCGGAAGTGAAGGATGTCGGCGGGCTTCTGGGCGTGCTGAAGCAGCGCATTCTCGCGGAAAAGAAGGCCTGACGTGTCGCCTCGTGAGGTCGTGGTCACCGGCCTTGGTGCGGTGACGGTTGCCGGGTTTGGCGTGGACGCCCTCTGGAAGGCGGCCGCCGGCGGCACGTCGGGCGCCAATCCCCTGGTGCTGCCGCGCGACTTCGGCCATGCGATCAAGCATGCGGCGCAGGCACCGGGCGTCGACATTGCCGACTACATGCCGAACGCCAAGCCGGCCTATTTCGACCGGGTGACCATTCTGGCGCTGGCCGCCGCGGCAGAGGCCGTGAAGGATGCCGGCCTTGCCGAAGCCGGCCCTCTCGGAAGGCGTACGGCCGTGGTGGTCGGCACCGGCGTCGGCAGCCTCGGCACGATCGAGGAAGCCGCCTACAACCTGACCGAGGGCCGCCGTCCCGACCCCTTGAGCGTGCCGCGCGCCATGACCAGCGCCGCCGCCTCCCATATCGGCATGGTTTATGGCTGCACCGGCCCGAGCTTCGTCATATCGAGCGCCTGCGCCTCCTCCGCCCAGGCCCTCGGCATCGCCTTCCAGATGCTGCGCGCCGGCATGTGCGACCGCGCCATCGTCACCGGCGCGGAAGCCATCATCACCACCGGCGGCATGAAGGGCTGGGAGGCGATGCGCGTCCTCAGCCCGGATCTCTGCCGGCCCTTCTCGAAGGGGCGCAACGGCCTGCTGCTCGGCGAGGGCGGCGCGGTGCTGGTGCTGGAAACGGCGGAGCTGGCGCGTGCCCGCGGCGCGCGCGTGCGCGCGCGTCTGCTCGGCTACGGCACCACCAGCGATGCCAAGGACATGCTGCGCCCCGACGTGGAGGGCGCGTCCGAGGCGATGGCGCTGGCGCTGGCGGATGCCGGCATCGAGGCCGGCGAGATCGACTACGTCAACGCCCACGGCACGGCGACGCTGCTCAACGACGCCACCGAGAGCGAGGCGCTCGGCCGCATCTTCGGCAACCGGCTCGGTTCGGTGCCGGTGACCTCGACCAAGCCGATCCACGGCCATACGCTCGGCGCGGCCGGCGCCATCGAGGCCATCGTCACCGTCCGCGCGATGGAAGAGGGCGTCGTGCCGCCGACCATCAATTTCCTCGCGCCGGACCCGAACTGCCCGGTGGACTGCGTGCCGAACGAAGGCCGCGCCCAGCCGATCGGGATGGCGCTCAGCAATTCCTTCGCTTTCGGCGGCATCAATGCCGCGCTGGTGTTCGGGCGCGCGGCTTGAGCCTCGTCGGGCAATCGGCCTCGGCATCCCTGACCGTCGCGGTCGCGGCCGAAGCGCTTAGCGCTTTCGCCGTGGGCATCGGGATGCCCGGCGGAGGCAAGCGCCGGCCGACCACCTTTCCCATCGCCTGGCTGACGCAGCCGGCCATCGTGACGGCGGTCAAAGCCATGGCCGCCGACCGGCCCGCCTCGCTGCCGGTTCATGAGCTGCAGACCATCGAGACGCTGGCCGAGGCGCCGCTGGACACGCCGCTGACGCTGACCGCGACCGCGACGCGGACCGATGCCGACCGGATCACGCTGCAGGCCATGCTGACCGATGATGGCGGCACGCCGCTGACGCGCCTGCACGCGGTGCTCAGGCTGGTTCCATGAGCGGGGAACTCGCACTCGGCCACATCTTCCCCGACCATCGCTGCGGCGTGATCGATGCGGCGCGCGTCAAAGCCTATGCGAGCGCCTCCGGCGACGACAATCCGATCCATACCGACGAGGCGGCAGCGCGCGGCATCGGCCTCGACGGCACGATCATCCAGGGCATGCTGCTGATGGCGCTGGCCGACGAGGCGCTGGCGGCCTGGCGACCCTGTTCCGCCTGCCTGAGGCTGACGGCACGCTTCGCCCGGCCGGCGCCGACGGGCAGCGAGGTCGTGATCGGCGGGCGGGTGGTGAAGACGGAGCCGGTCGGAGACGCGGCGCTCGCCACGCTGCGGATCATGGTCAAGGACAGCAACGGGGCTGTCCTCGCCATGGCGGAAGCGGTGATCGCGGACTAGGTCTCAGGCGGTGCGGGCTTCGACCGTCAGTTCGCTGAGGATGCCGAGGAAGCGCTCGATGTCCTCGTCCGTGTGCGCGGCCGACACCGAGAAGCGCAGCAGGACCTCGCCGCCCGGCGTGGCCGGCGGCACGAGCAGGTTCACGTAGATGCCGCGCTCCAGCAGGCCGCGCCAGAAGCCGATGCCCTGGACGAGGCCGCGCATCTTGATCGCGCCGACCGGACCGGGTGCCGCGCAGAGCGTGTAGCCGAGGTTCTTGACACCGGCGCAGAACTTCTCGGCCTTGCGCCAGAGGTCCGCGCGCAGCTCGGGTTCGCTGCCGATGATGCCGATGGCGGTGCGCGCCGAGGCGACCACGGCCGGCGGCAGGGAGGCGGTGTAGAGATAGGCGCGCGCCATGAACCGCAGCGCCTTCAGCGCCGGGTGCGAGGTGACGCAATAGCCGCCGATGACGCCGACGGCCTTGGAGAAGGTGCCGACCACGGCGTCGACCAGATGCTCGGCGCCCTGCTCTTCGGTGACGCCGCGGCCGTTCTTGCCGTAGAGGCCGAGGCCGTGGGCCTCGTCGACCACCACCAGCGCGCCGCGCGCCTTGGCGACTTCGGCAAGATCCTTGACCGCGCCGAGATCGCCCCAGACCGAATAGAGACCCTCCAGAACCACGACGATGCGCGAGGCCGGAACGGTCGCCTCGTCCAGCATGCGGCCGAGGTCTTCCGGGTCGTTGTGGCGGAACGGCTTGAAGGTCGCGCCGCTGGCGCGGCAGGCGTCGATGATGCTGGCGTGGCAGAAGGCATCGTAGAGGATCAGGTCGCCCTCGGCCGCAAGGCCGCAGATGGCGCCCATATTGGCCATGAAGCCGGTGGAGAAGATCACGGCGTCCGGGCGGCCGTAGAAAGCGGCGATCTCGCGCTCCAGATGCGCGTGGCCGATCTGGTTGCCGCTCGCGACGCGCGAGGCGGTCGATCCGGTGCCCCACTGGCGCAGGGCGGTCTCGGCGGAGGAAATGCAGCGCGGATCGAAATTGAGGCCGAGATAGCTGTTGGTGCCGAACATCGTGGTCCGGCGGCCCTCGATGATCGCGCTGACCGGGCTGTCGAACTGGTCAACCTGGACGCGAAGGGGATGGCTGCCCTCGCCGACGGAGCGATTGATGATGTCGCCCAGCGTCGCGACGCGGCGCAGGATTCCGGAAAGCTGGGCAGTGGCGGCGACGGTGGGCGCTCCGCTGTCGGGATGCGCGTTACTATCGGACATGAAACAGCTTCGCCTTCGTTCGTCACCGAACCGTCAAATGACGGATTCAGTCGCTATAATTTGCTTGTCGGGAACGAGCAAGCCTCGGGCCAATTCGCACACGACCGACACGATCCGCCCGAAATTTCCGGGCCGGCGTCAAAATACTCAACGAGGTCAATAGCTTGCGGCGAATCCAGCCTTCGGTCGCAGCCCTGCCCATCACGTTCCTTAACAGATCATCTCTTAAGGCCGAAATAAAGTGACATGCCCCATCGGAAGATCGGGCCCGGCACGACGTTGCGCGCGGCGACGAGGACGCGCTGCGGCGCCGGGCCGACCACGCGGCGCGCGCCCGCGCGGCGGGCTTCGACCAGCGCGGCGACAAGCGCGGCGACGCCGCCCACCGGCGCGCCCGCCTTCTCGTCCTTCTCATACATGGCGAGGACGCGGGCGAAGTCGGCGGCATAGGGCGATGCCGGGTCGGTGGCCGCGGTGGCGCGCACCCGGTTCTCGACCACGGGCGTTGCGGTGTCGCCCGGCGCGACCAGCGTCACGGCGATGCCGAACCCGGCCACTTCCTGACGCAGGGCCTCGGTCAGCCCCTCCAGCGCGAACTTGGTCGCCGAATAGATGCCCTGGAACGGCATGCCGATGCGCCCGGCGAGCGAGCCGACATTGACGATGAGGCCGGCGCGGCGCTCGCGCATGCCGGGCAGCACCGCCTTGGCGACGCGCATCGGGCCGAGCACGTTGGTCTCGAAGCTGCGCCGCGCCTCGGCGATGGACGTGTCCTCCACGGCGCCCGACACGACCAGGCCGGCATTGTTGACGAGCACGTCGATGCGGCCGGCCTCGGCCAGAACGGTGGTGACGGCGGCGAGCACCGAGGCATCGTCGATGACGTCCATCGCGACCAAGCGCCAAGGCGCGGTATGGGCCTCCGGCCGGCGGCTGGTGCCATAGACCCTGTGCCCGCGGGCGTGCAGGAGGTCGGCGATCGCCCTGCCGATGCCTGAGGAGGCGCCCGTGACCAGGACGACCTTCGATGTGCTGCCCGTTGCGTCCATGGTGATTTCCGCTGTGCCCGACACGGCCTGTTTAGCCAGTCGCGCGGGATCATGCATCCCCGCAGGCACTGTGTGAGGGAACCGACAGCGCCCACACCTGTTCGTCCAACATGAGTTGAGCAAAAGGGAGCACGCCATGCCGACGCCGCAGGAACTCGAAGCCCGCTTCTGGGACGCGCTGAAATCCGACATGACGATGATGCTCGGCATCGACGATGCCAACGGCGCGCATCCCCAGCCGATGACCGCGCAGGTCGAGGGCGCGCGCAACCCGATCTGGTTCTTCTCGTCGAAGGAGACGGGTCTCGTCCGCAGCCTCCGCGATGGCAGCCGGGCCACCGCGACCTTCACCTCGAAGGGCCACGACCTGTTCGTCGCCCTCCAGGGCCGCCTGTCGGTCGACAACGACCGGACGATCATCGAGAGGCTGTGGAACCCTTACGTCGCGGCCTGGTTTCCGGGCGGCAAGGACGATCCGAAGCTGGTCCTGCTGCGCTTCGACGGCGAGGAGGCGCAGATCTGGGAGGACGCGTCGAGCCTCGTCGAGGGCATCAAGATGATGTTCGGCGCGGACCCGAAGGAGACCTACAAGGACAAGGTCGCCAAGGTCGCGTTCTGACCATCAGGGGCGGACGAGCAGCGCCGCGCCATAGAGGCCGAGTGCGAAGACGGTGTGCCCCAGAATGTTCAGCGCCCGGATCTGCATGGCGTTCGGGCGCTTCATCGCGGCAATGCCGGCGCCCATGCCGGGCTGGAGGATGAACCAGCCGCAGCCGATGGTGACATAGCCGACGATCAGGGCGGGGATGAAGGTCGGGTTGCGCGCCCAGCCGAGGCCCCAGACGGCGAGAAGAGCTACCGCGAAGGCGATGCCGACCGCGTAATGAAACACCCAGCCGATGGCGAGTTCGTTCGGGACGGGCGCGGCCCTGCCGATATCCTCGTGGACGAAGGTGCCCTGCCGCAGATGGCCGACCCAGCGTCCCACCATCGCCCAGTTCGGCGGGGCAATGCCGAAGGCTTTGCTGAGGAACAGCGCCCAGACATCGAGGAGCGCGGTAGCAGCAACGCCCAGCACCACCGACCGCCACAGAAACTCGCCCATCATGCCCCTCCCCGGCCGCACGTCGCGGCGGAACTCTCCGGGAGGCAATCTGAACGATTGAACCGCCCGCGGAAAGGCGCTCGGCGCGCTTGAATGGCTGGATTGCGGCTCGGTTCAGCAGGCGATCTTCGCGCGCCCGAGAAGCCGGAGCACCGCATTGCGGCCGCCGCGAAGCACTGGATAAAGCAGTCTCGCAAGGCACGGATGGCGAAAGAGAGCGGCGTTGGCCTTGTTGAACAGGTCGCTGCGGGTCGAGAGCAGGGCGAGACGGTTGAGCACGTCGTCACCGAAAAAGGTCTGTCCGTCCAGCCGCAGGATCATGCCCTCGTTGATGTCCATGCCCCCGGCGGCATGAAGGCGCGCAAGATCCGGCCGCGCGCGGGCGTCGATCAGCACGACGGGACCGGCCGCCTCGGTCAGCCTGGCATAGGCGACGTAGCGGGAGCAGAACGGACACTCGCCGTCGTAGAGCAGGTAGTTGTCGGGCGGATCGGCGTCGGCCATGGCGCGTGGATAGCATGGGCCGCTTCGCCATTGGGCACATCGTGTCGCCCCTCATCCTAACCTCTCCCCGCAGGCGGGGAGAGGTTAGGATGAGGGGCAAACATCACGAAGCGCTATGCGAGGTGGTGTTTCATCTCGTCGCGCGACTTCAGCTCGGCGCCCTGCCGCCCGACGATCTTGGCGATGCGCTCCGGCCCGAAGCCGAGATCGACGAAGGCCGGCGCGGTGTTCGCGACCTCGCGGTATTCGGCGATCAGCCCGTCGTTCAGGCGCATGATGGCGACGCCCTCGAACATGGCGCGGCCGCCCCGCGCCTCCGGCAGCTTGGAGCGGTAGGAGAAGGTGTAGCGGGCATAGAGGACGCGGCCATCGCTCACCGGGTCATGCATGTCCCAGCGAAAATCCTCGGCCGTCCGGTAGAACCAGTCGTCGATCAGCTCGGCGACGCGCGCGCGGCCCTCGAAGGCGCCGTAGAAAGCGTCGTGATAGACGCCGTCCTCGGTGAACAGCGCCGCGAGCGCCTTGCCGTCATGCCGCGCCACCGCGTCGCAGAAGGCTTTCAGAACTGCCTGCACGTCCATTCAGCGCAACCCCGCATTGATCTTCGCCAGCGCCGCCGAGCCCGGCACGAGATCGCGGTCCGGCATGGCGTTCAGGGGCTTCTTCGCCGTGCCGAGGCGGGCATGCATGTCGCCGGGGTCGTCGTCGATGAAGATGAGCCCGGTCGCGATCTCGCCGCTGCGGCCGAGCTGGTAGATGTGGTTCATGGCCGCGCCGCGATCGTGCACGTCGTAGTCGGCGGAGAGCTTGCGCAGGCGGATGGTCGAGCCGTCGTGCAGGCGCACCTCCTGCGCGCTTCCCTCCGGGTAGTCGACGCCGATAGGCGCCTGCGAGGTGATGAAGTCGAGCGTGTTCAGCTCGGCATTATGGGCGCGCACATAGTCGAAGCTCTTGGTCGAGCCCTGATGGTTGTTGAAGGCGATGCAGGGCGAGATGACGTCGATGAAGGCCGCGCCCTGATGTTCGAGGCCAGCCTTGATCAGCGGCACGAGCTGGTCCTTGTCGCCCGAGAACGAGCGGGCGACGAAGGTCGCGCCGAGCTGCATCGCGATGGACACGAGATCGATGGGCGAGTCCGGATTGTCGATGCCCTTCTTGCTCTTCGAGCCCTTGTCGGAGGTCGCCGAGAACTGGCCCTTGGTCAGGCCGTAAACGCCGTTGTTCTCGACGATGTAGAGCATGTTCACCGCGCGCCGGATGGCATGGGCGAACTGACCGAAGCCGATGGAGGCACTGTCGCCGTCGCCGGAAACGCCGAGATAGATCAGGTCGCGGTTGGCGAGGTTCGCCCCGGTCAGCACCGAGGGCATGCGGCCGTGGACCGAGTTGAAGCCGTGGCTCTGGCCGAGGAAATAGGTCGGCGTCTTGGACGAGCAGCCGATGCCCGAGAGCTTGGCGATGCGGTGCGGCGGCAGCGACAGCTCGAAACAGGCGCGCATGATCGCCGACGAGATGGAATCGTGGCCGCAGCCGGCGCAGAGCGTCGAGATCGAGCCTTCGTAGTCGCGGTGGCTGAAACCGAGTTCGTTGGTCTCGATGTCGGGGTGCCGGAATTTCGGCTTGGCAAGATAGGTCACGAGAGAACCTCGCGCTGCTGGGGCGGTTTGATGCTGGTCGCCTTCTCGGCAATGGCCTTGGCGATGAAGCGGGCGGTGATCGGCGTGCCGTCGAAGTGGAGGACCGGCACGAGCTGTGCGGGGTCGATGCCGCATTCGACCATGAGCAGCGTGCGCATCTGCGCGTCGCGGTTCTGCTCGACGACGAAGACGAGGTCGTGCCCGGCAATGAAGTCGGTCACCTCCGGGCCGAACGGGAAGCTGCGGATGCGCAGCGCGTCGACATGGACGCCCTTGGCGGCCAGAAGGCCGAGCGCCTCGTCCATCGCGGGGCCGGTCGAGCCGTAGTGGATGATGCCGAGGCGGGTGGGCCTGGCCGCCTTGGCGAGGATCGCCGGCGGCACGATCGTCTTCGCCGTGTCGAACTTCCGCAGCAGGCGCTCCATGTTGTCGACGTAGGGCGCGCCCTCCTCCGTGTAGCGGGCATAGCGGTCGCGCGTGGAGCCGCGCGTGAAGAAGGAGCCGCGCGTCGGGTGGGTGCCGGGATAGGTGCGGAAGGGGATGCCGTCGCCGTCGACATCGAGGTAGCGACCGAAGTCGCGGCCGGATTCCAGTTCCTCCGCTGTCATCACCTTGCCGCGGTCGAGCACGCGGGCATCGTCCCATGCGAAGGGTGGACAGAGGTGCTGGTTCATGCCGATGTCGAGGTCGAGCATGACGAAGATCGGCGTCTGCAGCCGGTCGGCGAGATCGAAGGACAGGGCGCCGAACTCGAAGGCCTCGCCGGGGTCGCGCGGGAACAGGAGGACATGCTTGGTGTCGCCGTGCGCCGCATAGGCCGATATCAGCAGGTCCGACTGCTGCGTGCGCGTCGGCATTCCGGTGGACGGCCCGCCGCGCTGCACGTCGAAGATCACCGCCGGTATCTCAGCGAAATAGGCGAGCCCGAGGAATTCCTGCATCAAGGAGATGCCGGGGCCCGAAGTCGCCGTGAAGGCGCGCGCGCCGTTCCAGGCGGCACCGACCACCATGCCGATGGAGGCGAGTTCGTCCTCCGCCTGCACGATGGCATAGCGCTTCTCGCCCGTTTCGGGATCGACCCGCAGGCGCTTGCAGTAATTCTCGAAAGCCTCCGCAAGCGAGGTCGACGGCGTGATCGGATACCAGGCGCAGACGGTCGCCCCGCCATAGACCGCGCCGAGCCCCGCCGCCGCATTGCCCTCGACGAAGATGCGGTCGCCGATCCTGTCGGCGCGCCGGACGCGCAGGCCGATCGGACAGGCGAAATGATCGCGCGCGTAGTCGTAGCCGATATGCAGCGCCTTGAGGTTCGGCGCGATCAGCTTGTCCTTGCCCTTGAACTGCTCGCCGATCAGCTTCTCGACCTCCTCGATGGCGATGTCGAGCAGGGCCGCGAGTGCGCCGACATAGATGATGTTCTTGAACAATTGCCGCTGGCGCGGATCGGTGTAGGTGCGGTTGACGATGTCGGTCAGCGGCATGCCGAGGACGACGATGTCGTCGCGGAACTTCGACGGCGGCATGGGCCGCGAGGAATCGTAGAACAGGTAGCCGCCGGGATCGATGGAGGCGATGTCCTTGTCCCAGGTCTGGGGGTTCATCGCGACCATCATATCGAGGCCGCCGCGCGCGCCGAGATGGCCCGCCTCCGTCACCCGCACCTCGTACCAGGTCGGCAACCCCTGAATGTTCGAGGGGAAGATGTTGCGCGGCGCGATCGGCACGCCCATCCGCATCACGGAACGGGCGAACAGGAGGTTGGCGCTGGCCGAACCCGATCCGTTCACATTGGCGAAGCGGATCACGAAATCATTCACGCTCTCGATCGGCATGCATGCCCCGCATGTGTCATTTCGATCAGTGATTTCTGCATGTCCCAGGCGCCGGTGGGGCAGCGCTCCGCGCACAGCCCGCAATGCAGGCAGACGTCCTCGTCCTTGGCCATGATGCGGCCCGTCTTGAGACCGTCCGCGACATAGATGGCCTGGTCGCGGTTCTCGGCAGGCGCGCTCAGCCGCTGGCGCAGGTCCTCCTCATCGCCGTCGGCGGTGAAGGTGATGCAGTCCATCGGGCAGATGTCGACGCAGGCGTCGCACTCGATGCAGAGCTTGGCCTCGAACACGGTCTGGGCATCGCAGTTCAGGCAGCGCTGCGCCTCGGCATAGCCGAGCTTCAGGTCGAAGCCGAGTTCGACCTCCTTGCGGATGTCCTTCAGCGCGACCTCGTTGGCGAGGGTGGGCACCTTGAACCGCTCATCCACGGCAATGGCATTGTCGTAGGACCATTCGTGGATGCCCATCTTCTGGCTGATGAGGTTCATCAGCGGCGGCGGGCGGTCCGCGACATCCGCGCCGCGGCAGAAGGCGTCGATGGAGACGGCGGCATCGTGGCCATGGGCGACGGCCCAGATGATGTTCTTCGGCCCGAAGGCGGCGTCGCCCCCGAAGAAGACGTTCGTCCGGCTGGACTGGAAGGTCTTGTCGTCGACCACCGGCATGCCCCATTTGTCGAAGGCGATGCCGGCATCGGCCTCGATCCACGGGAAGGCGTTTTCCTGGCCGACCGCGACCAGCACGTCGTCGCAGGCGACGAACTCGTCGGGTTCGCCGGTGGGCACCAGCTTGCGGCGGCCCTTGTCGTCGTACTCGGCCCTGACCTTCTCGAAGGTCATGCCGGTGAGCCGGCCGTTCTCGTGCTCGAAGGTCTTCGGCACCATGAAGTTGAGGATCGGGATGCCCTCGTGCATCGCGTCCTCTTTCTCCCAAGGGCTCGCCTTCATCTCGTCGAAGCCGGAGCGGACGATGACCTTCACCTCCTCGCCGCCGAGGCGGCGCGAGGAGCGGCAGCAGTCCATGGCGGTGTTGCCGCCGCCGAGCACGATGACGCGCCTGCCGATGGACTCGACATGGCCAAAGGCGACGGAGGAGAGCCAGTCGATGCCGATATGGATGTTGGCGGCCGCCTCCTTGCGGCCGGGCAGTTCGAGGTCGCGGCCGCGCGGCGCGCCGGTGCCGACGAAGACGGCGTCGTAGCCCTCGTCCAGCAGCGCCTTCATGCTGTCGATGCGGCGGCTGGCATGGAACACCGCGCCGGCCGAGAGCGCGAAGCCGACCTCCTCGTCGATGACGCTGTCGGGCAGGCGGAATTTCGGTATCTGCGAGCGCATGAAGCCGCCCGCCTTGGCCTCGCCGTCGAAGACCACGACCTCGTAGCCGAGCGGCGACAGGTCGCGCGCGACGGTGAGGGAGGCAGGTCCGGCTCCGATGCAGGCGATGCGCTTGCCGTTCTTCGTCTCCGGCGGCTTCGGCATGTAGGCGGCGACGCCGTTCTTGTAGTCGGCGGCGACACGCTTCAGCCGGCAGATCGCGACCGGCTCCTCCTCCACGCGCCCGCGCCTGCAGGCGGGCTCGCAGGGGCGGTCGCAGGTACGCCCGAGGATGCCTGGAAAGACGTTGGACTTCCAGTTGATCAGGTAGGCGCCGGTATAGTCGCCTGCGGCGATCCTGCGAATATATTCGGGGACCGGAGTATGGGCCGGACAGGCCCATTGGCAATCGACGACCTTGTGGAAGTAATTGGGGTCGGAAATGTCTGTAGCCTGCACTCACGTCCTCCCGTGCCGAACGATCCGTCGGCGGGCGTCCCGATCGAGCATGCGCGACAAAGGCCTGTTGCGCGCATACGCTGCAATTGCCAGTCGACAGGGCAGGCCGGCTCAGCACCGGCCATACCCTTGAATAAGTCTGAACAGAAAATGTGCAGCATGTCGATGACCTCACTGGAATATTTCCGTGATGAAGCGCGCGCGGCTCCGATGCGGGCGCGGCATGTCGGCGCAGCTGGCCTCGTCCGGATTTTCGCTGCCCTGCACCATGGCCCGGGCGCCGCGCGTCGGACAGGAGCGGTTACAGGCCCCGGGACGATCGATGCTCGTTCCCCATGGGGAACGGATGCGATTATTGCATCGCAATAGATATCTGTATCAGACAAGCGCATGAACATTGTGCGTAGCACAACGATTTCTGCGACTTCGTGAGTATCCGTATCTAGGACTAAATCGATTTTTGTCGTTTACTGACCCGAGCGCCCCAGCCGGCACCCGCCTCCGACGCCAGCGCGGACGAGGTTCGCGGTTTCCGCGGAAGAAACGGCACGGCGCCATCGTGCGCGGCAGAACGGCCGCTCATGCCACGCGGGAGGATTTCGGAATGCCTAAGCATCATCTGACTCGTCGGCGCTTCATCGCGGCCTCGGCCCTGGCGTCGACGGCCCTGTCTGCCCCCTTCGTCCGCGGCGCCCACGCCGCCGGCAAGCTCTCCCTCGGCCTCTGGGACCATTGGGTTCCCGGCGCCAATGCCGCGGCCTCGGCCGTGATCAACGAATGGGCCGCCAAGGAGCGGGTCGAGGTCACGATCGACTACATCCCCTCGCAGGGGAACAAGAACCTCCTGACCATCGCCGCCGAGGCGCAGGCGCGGTCCGGCCACGACATCCTGGCCATGCCGACCTGGTGGCCCCACGCCCATGCCGACCAGATCGAACCCGTCAACGACATCATGCTTCCGCTGATCCAGCAGAACGGCAAGGTGAACGGCACGGTCGAATATCTCGGCAAGCAGGGCGACAAATGGCTCGGCGTGCCCGCCACCATCGGCTCGCAGATCAAGGGGCCGGTCTCGCGCCTCGACCTGATGAAGCAGCATGCCGGCCTCGACATGCAGGCCATGTATCCGGCGGGCGCTGCCCCGAAGGCCGATGCCTGGAACATGGAGGCCTATGCCAAGGCGGCGGAGGCCTGCCACAAGGCCGGCGTTCCGTTCGGCGTCGGGCTCGGCGAGACGACCGATTCGGTCGACACGGCCGGCGCCTTCTTCCACGCCTTCGGCGCGGCGCTCGTCGATGCCAAGGGCGAGCTGACCGTGAAGACCGACGCGGTGCGCGAGGCGCTGACCTATCTCGCCCGCGTCGGCAAGTTCTACCCGGCCGACGCTCCCGCCTGGGACGACGCCTCCAACAACCGGTGGATCGTGTCGGGCCGCGGCGCCATGATCATGAACCCGCCGAGCGCCTGGGCGGTGGCCAAGCGCGACGCGCCGCAGGTCGCCAGCCAGCTCTGGCACCACGGCTTCCCGTCGGGGCCCAAGGGCCGCTACTCGCCGTTCCTGCCCTATTTCTGGTCGATCTGGAGCTTCTCGCAGAACAAGGCGGCGGCCAAGAGCGTGCTCGTCCACATGTCGAGCCGGGCGGCGGCGGAGAAGTTCGTCGATGCCTCGGGCGGCTACGACATTCCGTCCTTCGACAGCTTCCTGACCTTCAAGACCTGGCAGGACGCCGAGCCGCCGAAGGGCACGCTCTATCACTACCCCAACCCGCACAACCACCAGACGCTGTCGATCGCGGCCTCGCCCGCGCCGCCGAAGATCGCGCAGCAGATCTATGCCCAGGGCACGCTCACCAAGATGATCGCGCGCCACATGCAGGGCGAGTCGCTGGAGCGGACGCTGGCCTGGACCGAGAGCGAAGTCGAAGGCTTCCTGCGCGGCTGAGCCCGCGACCGAAACGATGCCATCGCAGAGGGGCGCGCGCTGCGCCCCTCGTCGCTGCGCTCCGCCAATGGGGCGCGGACGACCGCCTGCACTCCATGAACGAGATTGCGCATGGCCGATGCCGTTCTGACCTCCAGTGCGCCGCAGCGCACCAAGATCGCCCAGCCGTCGGCGCTGATGAAGTTCATGCGGCGGAAATCCACCGTCGCGTTCCTGATGGCCCTGCCGCTGATCCTCTTGATCGCGGGGCTGGTGGCCTATCCCGCCTTCTACGCCATCTATCTGTCGATGCTGCGCAAATCGATGGTCAGCGTCGCCTGGATGCGCAACTGCTCCTGGCTGCCGGACGCGATCTGCACGCGCATCCCCTTCGGCAACATCCAGTTCCTGTTCACGCGCGAGACCTTCTGGATGGTGGTCTGGCAGTCGTGCCTGTTCGCCATCACGGCGGTCATCTTCAAGGCGCTGCTGGGCTTCATCATCGCCCATTTCGTTCACAACATCCCCGCCAAAGGCCAGCGCAAATGGCGCGGCATGCTGCTGATCCCCTGGGTCATCCCGCCGGCCATGTCGACGCTCGCCTGGCTCTGGCTGTTCGACCCCTCCTACAGCGCCTTCAACTACACGCTGTCCTTCTTCGGCATCGGCCCCATTCCCTGGACCGGCAATGCCAACTGGGCGCGGTTCTCGGTCATCCTCGTCAATATCTGGGTGGGCGCGCCGTTCTTCATGATCATGTATCTGGCGGCGCTGAAATCGGTGCCCGACCAGCTCTATGAGGCGGCCGCCATCGACGGCGCCAACTGGTGGCAGCGCATCTGGTACGTGACGCTGCCGATGATGCGGAACATCATCGCCATCACGGCGCTGTTCTCGACCATCGTCACCTTCGCCAATTTCGACATCGTCCGCGTGCTGACCGCCGGCGGACCCATCGACAAGACGCACCTGTTCGCGACCTGGGCGTTCAAGATCGGCATCGAGGGCTCGGACATCCCGCTCGGCGCCTCCGTATCGCTGTTCATGGTGCCGATCCTGATGATCGCGGCCATCTTCATCCTGCGCGACATCAACCAGAGAGGAAACGAGGCATGACCAGCGCCGCCCTGCCCGCCGACAAGGGCGCGCCGACCCGCAAGGCGTCCTATGGAAGCATGAGCCGGGACCGCGACTGGGCCCTGCGCTGGTCCTATTTCTTCCTGGTCATCTTCGCGATCTTCTTCCTCATTCCGCCGCTCTACATGTTCATCACCTCGCTCAAGACGAGCGCGGAAATCTCGGCGGCGACCAATCCGTGGTGGGTGTTCAACCCGACGCTGTCGAACTACGTGGCGCTGCTGACTCAGCCCCAGTTCCTGACCTTCTTCCGCAACTCCGCGATCGTCTCGGTCTTCGTGGTGATCATCACCATGCTCATCTCGATCCCCGCCGCCTTCGCGCTGTCGCGCATGCGCTTCTGGGGCTCGGCGACGCTCGCGACGGGCGTGTTCCTGACCTACCTCGTCCCGGACACGCTCCTGTTCATTCCGCTGTTCAAGATGTTCGCGACGTTCCACGAATATACGGGCATCCAGCTCCTGAACCGCTGGTGGGTGCTGCTGATCGTCTATCCGACGCTGACGGTGCCGTTCTGCACCTGGATCATGATCGGCTATTTCGCCTCGATCCCGAAGGAGCTGGACGAGGCAGCGATCATCGACGGCGCCAGCTGGATGCAGACGCTGACGCGCATCTTCATTCCCGTCGCCCTGCCCGGCATCATCGCGGCGACCATCTTCGCCTTCACGGTGAGCTGGGCGCAGTTCCTCTATCCGCTCGCGTTCACGACCTCCGTCGACCAGCTCGTGCTGCCGGTCGGCATCATCACGACGCTGATCAAGGGCGACGTGTTCAACTGGGGGCAGATCATGACGGGGGCGCTGCTCGGCGCGCTCCCCCCCCTGATCATCTACGCCTTCCTCATGGACTACTACATCGCAGGCCTGACAGCCGGCGCTACCAAGGGCTGACGGGAGACATTCGACAATGGCAGGCGTCACTCTGAGGAACATCGTCAAGCGCTATGGCGACGTGGAGGCCGTGCGCGGCATCAATCTCGACATTGCCGACGAGGAGTTCGTGGTGCTGGTCGGCCCGTCCGGCTGCGGCAAGTCCACGACGCTGCGGATGATCGCGGGACTGGAGGATATTTCCGACGGCGACATCGCCATCGACGGCGACGTCGTCAACGACGTGCCCCCGAAGGACCGGGACATCGCCATGGTGTTCCAGAACTACGCGCTCTATCCGCACATGACGGTGGCCGAGAACATGAGCTTCGGCCTGCGCCTCAAGCGCTACCCCAAGGCCGAGATCAAGGCGCGCGTCGACGAGGCCGCGCGCATCCTCGACATCAGGGAACTGCTCGACCGCAAGCCCAAGGCGCTCTCCGGCGGCCAGAGGCAGCGCGTCGCCATGGGCCGCGCGATCGTGCGCAACCCGAAAGTCTTCCTGTTCGACGAGCCGCTGTCGAACCTCGACGCGAAACTGCGTGTGCAGATGCGCACCGAAATCAAGAAGGTGCACCTCAAGGTGCGCACCACGACGGTCTACGTCACCCACGATCAGGTGGAGGCCATGACGCTGGCCGACCGCGTCGTGGTGATGAACCACGGCCGCATCGAGCAGATCGGCCCGCCCAACGAGCTCTATCACCACCCCAAGACGCGTTTCGTCGCCGGTTTCATCGGCTCGCCCGCCATGAACTTCATCCCGGCGCAGCTCGAGCAGGCGGCGGGCGGCGGGCTGACGCTCAGGCTGTCGGACGACATCGTCCTGCCGCTGCCGGCTGCGCGCGCCGAGCGCTACAAGGCCTATGCCGGCCAGCCGGGGCTGCTGCTCGGCCTCAGGCCCGAACACATCACCGATGCGCAGTCGGATTCGGGACCCGGCATCGTGCCCTTCGACATCCGGCTCGACGTGATCGAGCCCATGGGCAACGAGACGCTCGTCTATTTCACCCTGTCCGGCGAGACCATGTGCGGGCGCGTCAATCCGGAGGCCGGGGCGGCGGACGGCGAGCCGCTGCGCCTCGCGGCGAACCTCAACCACATGCATCTCATCGATGCGGCAGGGGCGGTGCTGTAGCGGCGCTGTCTGCGCGGCGATGCTTCAGGCGGCGGTCGTGGCCGCCTGCCAGTAGCTCATTGCGAGGTCGCCGAGCATCACCGCCATGATGGTGCCCGCGAGCAGCAGGTCGATGCTGCGGCGGGCCGGCGTCGAGCGGGTCAGCATGCCGGTGAGCGCGACGGCGAAGGCCGCGCCGCCGGCCAGCGCGCTGGTGCCCGGCAGTTTCAGATCGAAGAAGAGACCGGTGGCGAGGATCGTGCCCACGGCCACGAGGGTCGACATGACGATGGCAATCAGGCCGAAGGCGCCGTTGAGGTCGGTGAAGCGCAGGGCCGCCCGCTTCAGGGCCGTCACCGGCCGCGGCGGCACGCTGGCATCGTAGGCAGAGCCGAGCGCGCGTGCGCTCGCAAGAAAGGCCAGAGCCGCCGCACCGGGCAGCAGGGCCACGAGGGCGAAGCGCCGGTCGGTCGCCAGCTTCTCGATGCCGACGGCACGCTCGATGAACCCGAAGGCCGTCAGCATGACCGAGCCGAGCGTCAGGCCCGCCGTCGTCACCACCTTGGCGACATCGACGAGCAACTGCTCTCGCCCCAGCTCCATGGCCTGTGGCTGGACGATCATTGCGGCTTTCCCATACTGATCCCGTTCGGATCAGTATGGGGGGCGGCATCTTAACGGCTGCCTTCGACAGGACCGCGGGCGATCAGGCCGGCTTGAAATCCAGCGCCACGCCGTTGATGCAGTAGCGCAGGCCCGTGGGCGGCGGCCCGTCCGGGAAGACATGGCCAAGATGGCCGCCGCAATTGGCGCAATGCACCTCGGTCCGCACCATGCCCCACGACCGGTCGACCGTCTCCTCGACCGAACCCGGCACCGGCTGGTCGAAGCTCGGCCAGCCCGTGCCGCTTTCGAATTTCTTGGCCGCAACGAAGAGTTCCTGCCCGCATCCCGCGCAGGAAAAGGTGCCGGCGCGCTTCTCGTAGTTGAGCGCGCAGCTTCCCGGCCGCTCCGTGCCGTGGCCGCGCAGCACCTGATACTGCTCGGGGGTGAGAATCCGGCGCCATTCCGCGTCGGTCTTCGTGACGGGAAAGGTCTTCTCGGCAGCGGCAGTCATCGTATCGTCTCCCTTGAACCCGAAAAGAGCGGCCAGTTTCGCCAGCGTCGTCATCGCACCCTCACTCCGCCGCCGCGACCGCCGGCCGACGGCGCTCTCCGCGCGGCGCCTCGCGGCTGCGGCCCCGGACGGCATTGACCGCGACGAGGACGAGGCCCGCTATCCCGACCCACAAGGCGGGGCGGATGCCGAAGGCGACATCGAGATTGGCGTAGAGAATGCGCGAGGCCATGACGCCGGTCATGGTCGCGTACCACAGCCCCTCGAGAAGCGCCGTGGCGACGGCGGATATGATGGCGAGGGCCGCCAGTTGCAACGGCCTGACCGCGAACCCGAAGCGGCGCATCAGCCGGAAACCCATCAGCCAGACGAAGCAGCCGAGCATCAGCACGGGCTCCGACACGTCCAGCTTGGTCTGCAGGAAGAAGTGCCAGATTGCGAGGAAGGCGATGGGATAGGTCAGGAGATGCAGCCGGTTCCACCGTGCGCTGCCGAGGCGCCGTATCATGGCGTCGGTGGATGTGGCGGCGAGCGTGATCAGGCCCAGAAGCGCAACGAAACCGATGGTGAGGTAGAAGCGCAGGACGATCTCGCTCGCGACCTTCTGAAGGTCGAAAGCCTGCTCCACCACGTAGAAGGCGAGGTGAAAAGCGGCATAGACCGCGGCCGCGACGCCCACCATGCGGCGCACGGCGATCAGCTTCGGCCAGTCGACGACGAAACGGAGCGGCGTCACCAGAAGCGACAGCAGCAGGAACCGCACTGCCCAGTCGCCGGACTGGTGAATGGCCGAGGTGATGGGTTTGGAGCCGAGCGTTCCGGTCGCGCCTTGCGCGGCGATCCACAGTCCGGGCGCGAGGACGCCCAGAAACACGATCAGCTTGAGGGCGGAGAGTTTTCCCGCCCGGTCGTTCCACGGCAGCATGCAGCGCCCTCTGATGGCCTGATGTCATGCCATACGCGCGGCGACCGCAAGGGGTTACGGGCGGGGGTCTCACGTTGAAGTGAGGGACAGAGACTTCCTGATGAACGGCGTGATCGCCGCCTGGCCCTGCACCAGGCAAGTGCGTCCTTCGAGGCTCGCCAAAGCATCGAGTGAACGCGAGATGCGTTCGCATCTCGCTATGGCTCGCACCTCAGGATGAGGGCGGTTGGCGAACGGCATCAGGTTCAGATGAAGCTAGACTGTCGAGCCCCATCTGACTGCAGTGCAATCCACAACATTCCTTATCCTGAGGTGCGAGCCCGAAGGGCGAGCCTCGAAGGACGCAATTCACCTGATGCAAAGCGGCCGGCCTTCCGGCAGAATCTCACTCCGCCGGGCCGCCCTCCAGCCAGCCCTTGCCGCGCCGGTAGAGCGCCTCGACCTCGGGCCCGCGCAGGCCCGGCATGTCGCGCTTCACGGTGTAGCCGATCTTGGTCTGGATATAGGCGAGGTGCCGGTAGCCCTCCGGGAACTGCGCCAGCAGGTCCTGGTCGAGCGAGAGCCTGGCGTCCGGCAGCACGGGGTCCAGCCGGTCCTTCTCGTAGATCGGCTGGCGCAGCACCACGCCCCAGCGGCCGTCGCGCTTCTCGATGAAGTCGTAGAAGCGACCGGTGCAGACGACGTCGCAGACGACGCCGTCGACCGGCCCGCGCTGCGAGATGGTCATCTTGGTCTGGGCGATGGCGCGGTTACCCGTGCGGTCGATGGTCGTGCCGCCGAGGAAATGCAGGATCGAGACGCCCTTCGCCCACCCTTCCCTGCTGGCGCGGATGAAATCGGCCGCCGGGCCCTGATACCAGGTCGCGTTCATCCGCCCGTCCGCATGCCAGCAGGTGAGGAAGCGGTCCCAGTCGCCGGCGTCGCGCCAGAGCGCCCAGTTCTCCACGAGATCGCGGATGGCGAGGCGCTCGATGATGTCTTCGGTCATGCGGGTCTCCGGATGCGGAATGCCAGGCGTCAGAACGGATAGGGGCGCGGGCCCGTCTGGATGGTGATCCAGCGCAGTTCGGTGAAGGCGTCGATGCCGGCCTTGCCGCCGAACCGGCCATAGCCCGACGCCTTGACACCGCCGAAGGGCATCTGCGGCTCGTCGTGCACCGTCGGCGCATTGATGTGGCAGATGCCGCTCTCGATGCGCTTGGCGACGCCCAGCGCACGGCCGATATCGCGCGAGAAGACCGCCGCGGAGAGCCCGTATTCGGTGTCGTTGGCGACGCGGATCGCCTCCTCGTCGCCGTTGACGCGCACCACGGTCACCACCGGGCCGAAGCTCTCCTCGCCATAGATGCGCATGGCCGGCGTCACCTTGTCGAGGATGGTCGCCGGCATGACCGTGCCCTCCAACGAGCCGCCGGAGGCAAGCGCCGCGCCCTTGCCCGCCGCGTCGTCGATCAGCGTCTTGACGCGCTTCGCCGCCTCCGCCGAGACCATCGAACCGAGCACGACATTGCCGGAGCGCGGATCGCCATAGGGCAGCGACTTCGCCTTGGCCGCGAACTTTTCGACGAAGGCGTCGGCCACCTTCGCATCGACCACGATGCGCTCGGTCGACATGCAGATCTGGCCCTGGTTCATGAAGGCGCCGAAGGCGGCGGCCTTTACGGCCTCGTCGAGGTCGGCGTCGTCGAGGATGACCAGCGGGGCCTTGCCGCCGAGCTCCAGCAGCGCGGGCTTCAGGTAGCGCGCCGCCGTCTCCGCGATGATGCGGCCGACATGGGTGGAGCCGGTGAAATTGACCCGCTTCACTCCCCTGTGGGCGATCAGCGTCTCGACCACCTTGGCGGCATCGGCCGGCGCATTGGTGACGACATTGACGACGCCTGCGGGGAAGCCGGCATCGCGCATCACCTGGCCGATGAGCTGGTGCGTCGCCGGGCACTGCTCGGAGGCCTTGAACACCACCGTATTGCCGCAGGCGAGCGGCATGGCGATGGCCCGCACGCCGAGGATGACCGGCGCGTTCCACGGCGCGATGCCGAGGATGACGCCGACCGGCTGGCGCACGGCGAGCGCGAGATTGTTCGGCTTGTCGGTGGGGATGACGTCGCCGGTGATCTGCGTGGTCATCGCGCCGGCCTCGCGCAGCATGCCGGCGGCAAGGCCCACATTGAACATGGCCCAGCCCTTGGTCGAGCCGGTCTCGGTCATCATGGCGGCAGCGAAATCCTCCGCGCGCTGCTGCATGATGTCGGCGGCGGCGTTGAGCTTCGCGCGCCGCTCGTTCGGGCCGAGGGCCGACCAGGCGGGAAAGGCGCTCGCTGCCGCATCGACGGCGGCGACGGCATCGGCGACGGTGGCGGCAGCGGCGCGGGTCGCGACCTGGCCTGTGACCGGGTCCATCCGGTCGAAGGTGCGGCCGTCGGCGGCGCCGGTCTCGCGGGCATCGATCATCAGGTTGACGTGTTTCATGGAACTCTCCGGATACGCGGTGACGGGGGTGGCCGCAGGGGCCGCACTGGAAAAACTGGCCGGGCTGGAAACGGAAATGGCCGGCGGCATCTCGCCGGTCGCAGGCAGCGGCGGCGGCGAGAAGATCGGCGGCGGCGCGACGGCGACGGGCGCGTCGTCATTGGCGGGCAGCGCGCCGCCGAGATAGGCAGCGGCGACCTGAGGATCGTCGGCCAGGTCGGCGGCCCTGCCCTCGCCGACGATGCGGCCGTTGGCGATGAGATAGGCCCGGTCGGCCAGCCTCAGGCAGCGCTTGGCGTTCTGCTCGACGATCAGGATCGCCATGCCGCGCGCCTTGATCTCGGCGAGGCCGCGAAACAGTTCGCCGGTCATGACCGGCGACAGGCCGAGCGAGGGCTCGTCCAGCATCAGGAGGTTCGGCCGCGACATCAGCGCCCGGCCGATGGCAACCATCTGCTGCTCGCCGCCGGACATGGTCCGGACCGCCTGCGATAGGCGCTCGGCGAGGCGGGGGAAGAGGTGGAGCACGTCGTCGAGCGTCGCCGCCTCGTAGGCGCGGGCGCGCTTCGGGAAGGCCCCGAGCATGAGGTTCTCGCGCACGGTGAGGTCGCCGAATATGCCGCGGCCTTCCGGCACCAGCGCGATGCCCTGCTCGACGATGCGGTGCGGGTCGGCCGCGCGGATCGGCAGTCCGTCGAAAGTGATCGATGCCCCCTGCCCCGCCGGCATCAGCCCGGCAATGGCTTTCAGCAGCGTCGTCTTGCCCGCGCCGTTGGCCCCGAGGATGGCGACGGTTTCGCCGGCGGCGACGGAAAGCGCGACATCGTCCACCGCGCGGTGCGGGCCGTAGGATACGGAGAGGCGGGCGACCTCAAGCATCGTCGTCTCCGAGATAGGCCTTGACGACATCGGGGTCGGCCAGCGCTTCGGCGGGCGTCCCCTCGGCGATCTTGGTCCCGGCATTCATCACGATGCAACGGGTGCAGAGCGCGCGGATGGCGTCCATCACATGCTCGACCATGACGATGGTCAGCCCGTCGCGCGCCAGCGAGGCGATCAGCGCGATGCCGTCCTTGAGCTCGGTCGGGTTGAGGCCGGCCAGCCATTCGTCGAGCAGCAGAAGCTGCGGGTGGGCGGCCAGCGCACGGGCAAGCTCCAGCCGCTTCTGGTCGATATAGGTGAGGCTCGCCGCCCGCTGGCCGGCCCTGGCGGCAAGCCCCACGCGGGCGAGCAGCGGCAGCGCGCGCTCCTGCGCCTCGGCGGGCGAACAGGGTTTTGCCCCGAACATGGCGCCGATGGCGACGTTTTCGGCGAGCGTCATGGTCGGCATGACCCGGACGAGCTGGAAGGTGCGGGCGATGCCGGCGCGCGCGATGCGATGCGCGCCCTGCCGCTCGATGCTCTGGCCGTCGAAGACGATGGCCCCGGAATCGGCCGTCAGGTTGCCGGTGATCAGGTTGAGCGCCGTGGTCTTACCGGAGCCGTTCGGACCGACGAGGCCGACCACCTCCCCGCGCGGGATGGACGCCGTCAGGCTCGACACAGCCTTCAGGCCGCCGAAGCTCTTGGAGACGCCGTGGAGCTCGATGAGCGGCTGCATCGCCTCACTCCGCCGGATGCGGGCGGCGGCCGACCGCCCGGGCAATCTTGTCACGGCCCTGGTCGATCAGGCCGACCATGCCGTTCGGCACGAAATAGACGATGACGAGGAAGGTCAGCCCCAGCAGGATCGAGAAGGAATTGGGGAAGTTCGCCTGCAGGATCTCGAACAGGATGGCGAGCGGCACGACGCCGAGGATCGGCCCGTAGAGCCTGGCCGCGCCGCCGAGCAGGGCCATGATCAGCACCTGGAAGGAGATGATCGGGTTGAAGGCGATGGACGGGTCGATATAGGTCCAGCGCGGCGCCATGATCGCCCCGACGACGGTCATGAACGTCGCCGACACCACGAAGACCGCGACCTTGGAGAAGGTGGTGTCGATGCCGGAATGGCGCGCCACCGTCTCGTCCTCGCCGATGGCGCGCAGGGCCCAGCCGAGGCGCGAGCGCTGGATCGCGTAGCCGGCGAGCAGCACGAGCGCGAGCAGGCCGAGCAGCATCCAGAAGATGCCCTGCTGGGTCACGTCGATGAAGACGAAGCGGCCGACCGTGCCGCCGAACTTCGCCTCGCCCCAGGTGACGAGCTGGCGGACGAGTTCGGCGAGGCCGAAGGTGAAGATGACGAAATAGACGCCGGAGAGCCGGAGGGTCGACAGGCCGACCACGGTGGCAATCACCGCGCCGATCAGCGCCGCCGCCGGATAGACCAGCGGCAGCGGCAGTTTCTCGCCGAGGAAGGCCATCGTGTAGGCGCCGAGCCCGAAGAAGGCGGCGGTCGCGAGCGAGACATAATGCGTCGGCCCGGAGAACAGCGCCCAGGCCGTGGCGAGCACCGCATACATCAGGATGTTGACGAGCAGCGCCATCCAGTAGGAGCCGGCCACCGCCGGCAGCGGCGCGAGGATCGCGGCTCCGCCAAGCACGACGAGCGGAAAAATCCAGTCCCTCGATGTCCAGTTCCTGAGGATCATCTGGCGGCCTTTCCGAACAGGCCGGTGGGCCGGATGAGCAGGATGGCGAGGAACAGGGCGAAATTGACGGCGAGCGTCAGGCCTGAATCGAGGAAGGCGGCAGTCAGCGCCTCGGCGAGGCCGAGGATGAGGCCCGCCACCAGCGCGCCGAAAATGTTGCCGACGCCGCCCATGATCACGACGATCAGCGCCTTCATGGTGAAGACCACGCCCATGGCGGCGTTGAAGGTCAGGAACATCGAGACCAGCACGCCGGAGCCCGCCACCAGCGCGCCGCCGAGCGCGAAGGCGAAGGCGGCGTAGCGGGTGGTGTCGATGCCGACCAGCGGTGCTGCCGCGGGGTTGACGGAGACGGCCCGCACGGCCGTTCCGATGCGCGTGCGCATCAGGAACAGCGTCAGGCCGAGCGCGATGGCGACCGCTATTGCTGCGGCGAGAAGCCGGTTCAGCGCCACCGTCGAGCCGATGATCTGCACGGGAACGGCGAGGTAGGAATAGGAGACGTAGGAGCCGCCGAACATCACCAGCATGATGCCCTGCACGACGAAGAGCAGGCCGAAGGTCGCGAGGATGGAATCGACCTCCAGCGCGCCCGGTGATTTCGCCCGGCGCACCAGCGGCGTCATCAGCAGGCGGTAGATGCCCCAGTTGAGCGCGAAGGACAGCGGCATGGCGACGGCCAGCGCGAGGATCGGGCTCAGCCCGCTGGCGGTGAACAGCAGATAGGCCGCGAAGGAGCCGGCGATGGTGAACTCGCCATAGGCAAGGTTCATGATCCGCGCGACGCCGTACTGGAGCGACAGCCCCATGGCGACCAGCGCGTAGATGCCTCCGAGGATCAGGCCCGACAGGATGACGTCGACGAGAAACATTCAGTACCGTCTCCGGGAACCCGCCGCCCGTGGGCGGCGGGTTTGTGCATGAACAGGATCACGCCGTCGGCCAGGCCGGCTTCGGGAAGACCGGAGCCTTGGTGCCGCCGACCTTGGTCGGGGCGAGCGCCACGAACTCGCCCTGCTGCCACTGGCCGACCCACCACTGGTCGACGCGCTGGTTCTTGTCGAACCTGATCGTCCCGAGGATCGTCTCGAACGCATTCGCGCCGATGTCCCTGATGATCGCCGCCTTGTCGAGGCCGACCCGCTCGATCGACTGCGAGAGCACTTCCAGCGTCGAATAGGTCGTGGTCGAGGCCCAGCGGTCGGGCTCGCGGCCGACGATGCGGTTATGGCGGGCGATGTAGTCGTGGATCTTCGGGTTGGCCACATCGACGCCGCCAATGCCCATGACACCCTCGGCATTGGCGCCGAAGCGCTGCTTGTAGAGCGGGAAGGCCGTGCCGACGGCCGTGTAGAACACCTTCGGATTGAGCCCGCCGATGCGCGCCTGCTCGGTCAGCGCCAGGGTATCAGGCGGATAGGAGAAGGCGAGGAACATGTCGGGCTTCAGGCGCACCGCCTCCGAGATGATCGGGGCGAGGTCCTGCGTGCCCGGCGGGTATTGCCGGTCCATGACCACCTGGAACCCGGCCTTGGCGATGCCGGCCCGCGCGGCGCTGACGAGTTCGAGGCCGAACTGGTCCTGCACCGAGGCGAGCGCCACGGTGTTGCCGAGACCCTTGTCCTTGAGCGTCGCGAGAAGGTCGGTCAGCGCGGTGATCGCCGTCGAGGGGCGGTCGAGGAACAGGAACATGTTGTTCCAGCGCGAAACCAGTTCCGGCTGCCGCTCGACGAAGAAGGTCGAGGCGAGATGCGGGAAGCCGCCACGGTTGAACGAGGGCGCGACCGCGAGATTCATCGCCGTGCCCCATGGCGGGAACAGGAGCTCCACCTTGTCCTGGTTGACCAGCCGCTCGATGTTGCGGACCGCTTCTTCCGACTGCGAGCGGTCGTCATACTCGACGAATTCGACCATGCGGCGCTGGCCGCCGGGCAGCTTGAGGCCGCCCGCATCGTTCGTCTCCTTCAGCCAGAGCTGGTAGTTCGGCAGCGTCGTCACATTGGCGCCGCCGGCATTCGGGCCGGTCTTCGAGATCGAGAAGCCGATCTTCACCGCGCCCGCCTGCGCGCGGACATAGGGAGCGGCGAGCGTCGTCGCGGCGATGCCGCCGACCACGGCGCGGCGGCTGGGTGTCAGTCGTGTCGTCATGTCTGCCTCCTCTTGGGTCCCTCTGAATTCCCGTTCTTCATTCATGATGGCGGATGCTTCTTTGGCGTCCTTCCCTGCTGCTCTCTTCTACTGGCTGATGCGGATATCGGCCGCCCTGATCACCGGCTCCCACAGGCGCAGTTCCGCCTGCATCGCATCGGCCAGTTCCTGCGGCGTCGAGCCGACCGGGTTCGTGCCGATCTCGGCGAGACGGGCGACGACGGCCGGATCGTGCAGCGCGGCCTTCAACCCCGCCGACAGGCGGTTGACGATCTCGGGCGGCGTTTTCGCCGCCGTGAAGAAGGCGAACCACGAACTCATCTCGTAGCCGGGAACGATGGACGAGATGGTCGGCACGCCCGGCAGCGCCGGCAGCGGGTCCTTGGTGGAGACGCCGAGCGGGCGGATGGTGCCGCCGCGGATCTGCGAGGCGGACACCGTCAGCGTGTCGAACATCACGTCGAGCCGCCCGCCGATCAGGTCGTTCATGGCCGGACCCGCCCCGCGATAGGGCGCGTGGACCATGTCGACCTTGGCGAGATACTTGAACAGTTCCCCGGCCATGTGGATCGACGAGCCGATGCCGGCCGAGCCGAAGGTGAGCTTGCCGGGATTGGCTTTCGCACGCGCCAAGAGGTCGGCGGCGGATTTGTCGGGCGAGTTCGCCGGCACGACCATGACGTTCGGCACGGTGATGCCCATGCCGACCGGCGCGAGGTCCTTGTAGGTGTCGAGCGGCATGCGCGCGTAGAGCAGGTGGTTCACCGCCACCGCGCTGGAGGTGATCAGCAGCGTATGGCCGTCAGGCTCCGTGCGGGCGACCTCGGCGGAAGCGAGATTGCCGCCGGCCCCGCCACGGTTCTCGACGATGACCGCCTGCCCCCATTCCTTCGTCAGGCGCTCGGTCAGGTGGCGCGTGACGATGTCGGCCGCGCCGCCCGGCGGGAAGGCCACCACGATGCGGATATTGCGGTTCGGCCAGCCTTGAGCCCGCACCAGTGCGGGGCTCGCCAGCAGGGCCGCCGCGCCTGCCGCTCCCGCCATCACGCGACGCCTGTCGAGGCGCTTCAACTCGTCCATCGTTTCCTCCTCGTCATTGCCGTCAGCGGTCGTTCGGTGCCGCCGATCGGGAATCTTGCCTTGCGCGCTGCGCCTATCCGTCCATCAAATGGGGCAGCCACACGTCGAGAACAGCCGCCCGCCCTTCATTCTTCACCGCATGCATGGCGGCAGCGACGGCCTCCTCGACCTCATCGGGATGCCTGACCTTGCGAGCATAGGCGCCGCCGGCGGCATGGGCGATTTCGGAATAATCGGGAGGCGGATCGAAGGCGACGCCGATATCGTCGGAGCGGCTCGCGTGCCCTGACGGGTGAACCGCCAGCGTCGAATAGCGGGGCGCGCGCCAGCCGCGATTGTTGAACACGACCTGCAGGAAGGGCGTGCGGTACTGGCGCGCCATCCAGTGGACGGTCGAGGGCTGCGAGAACATGTAGGAGCCGTCGCCGGTCAGCGCGATGACGGTCTTCGAGGGCTCTGCGAGCTTCGCGCCGATGGCGGCCCCGCCGGTCCAGCCGAGATTGCCGCCGCCGGAATTGAGCATCTGCCCGGCGCGGGTCGGCGCGATGTGATTGACCACCACGGGATAGTTGGTAATGCCCTCGTTGAGGACGATGGTGTCGGCGTCGACATGGGCGCGCACGCAGGCTGTGACGTATTCGGCCGTCAGCACGTCGCCTGACGGTTTGCGCTCGGCCTCGGCGACCGCCGCCTTCCGCTCCGCATGGCGGGCGGCGAAATGGGCGCGGCGCTCTTCAATTCGGGCGTGATCCAGCGGCACGCGGTCGAGTCCGGCATTGAGCTGGGCCAGCGCCGTCTCGGCATGGGCGCGGAAGACGCGGCGCGCGGGGATCGACCAGAGCGGCATGTCCTGCTTCAGCGGGTCGACGTCGATATGCCAGATCTTCGCCCCGGCCTGCGGCTTCGAGATCGAGGGTATCCACGGCACGTCGGAATCGATGACCACCACCACGTCGGCCTCAGCCAGACGAGGGTTCTGGCGCGGCTCGTTCCACTGACAGCCCTGGTACATCGGGTCGTCGTGCGGCAGGTTGACCGCGTTCGGCACGCTCTCCAGCACGCCGATGCCGAGCGGCCCGGCGAGGCGCTGCAACTCCGCCACCGCGCGGGTGTTGCGCCCGAGATAGGACGTGACGATCAGCGGGCGATGCGCGCCGGCGAGATCGGAGAGCAGCGCGTGGACGGCCTCCGGCGGCAGGGCGGCGGGCGCGATCGGCGCCCAGTCGGCTACGTCCTGCTCGACGCGGGGGACCTCCTCCTCCATGACCTCGCGCGCGCCCATCAGATAGACGGGTCCCTTGGGGTCCGAATGGGCGAACTGCATGGCCCGCCAGGTCATCTGCTTGATGTTGCGACCCGTCCGCAGCTCCGCGTCGTAGCGCATATAGCCGCGCACGAGGCCGCGCTGGTCATGGACGTCCTGAATCCACTGGATGAACTCGTTGCGGCTGCCCTTCATCTCGCCGAACTGCGTGTAGGGCGAGGATCCCGCGAAGATCAGCACGGGCACGCGGCCCTTCGAGACGTTGTGGACCGCACCTGCCAGCGACTGCGTGCCGCATTCGACATGGACGATGACGGCCTGCGCGCGTCCCGTCACCTGCGCATAGCCCTGCGCGGCGGTGAGCGCGACCATCTCGTTCGGGCAGGTGATGACCTTCGGCACCGTGCGGCCGGAGACCTTCGCCTCCGCCAGCGCCTCGACGAGACCGGGATGATCGCTGCCGAAATTGGAGAACAGGTACTCGACGCCGGAGGCGGTCAGGGCTTCGAGGAACGCGGTCGAGGCTGTGTACATGGACGCCAAAGAGTTGAGCCCAAACAGGAGTTGGGCACCGGGAGGCTGCGCGGCCAATTAGTTGGATATCCAACAGTTCGAGTCAAGACTAACTTGCAGGTAACCGCCCCCCGTGCGACATTCCGGCCGATGTGGACCCGCAAGGTCCCAAGGAGCCCATGACCGATACCTCTCCCCCCCTTGAGCCCTCGGCAGCCGCCGCCAACGAGGGACGCGAGCGCCCGGAAGAGGCTGCAAGGCTTGGCCCGCTCGGCGATTTCATCGGCTTCCACCTGCGCATGGCGCAGGAAGCCTCGTTCCGCGCCTTCTCGCAGCGTGTCGGCGATCCCGGCCTGAAGCCGCGGCGCTTCGCCGTCATGACGCTGATCGCGGAAAACCCGGGTCTCACCCAGACCGCCCTCGGCAAGGCCAGCGGCCGGGACAAGTCGACCTTGACATCGACGCTCGACGATCTCGTCAAGCGCGGCCTCGTGCTCCGGGAGCGGGCGGTGAACGACCGCCGCAGCTACACGCTCCATCTGACCGAGAAAGGCAGCATCCTCCAGCGCAAGCTGATGAGCCGCGCCGTCGAGCACGACCGCGAGCTCGACCGGATCGTCGGACCGGACAAGAAGGCGGAGCTGCTGGTGCTGTTGAGAAGGATCATCGCTGAACTCGGCTAGGAAGCGGCCTGCCCCGCGCCAACTCTATTGGCTTTGCGGGCCGGAAAGCTGTAGGAGGCGTGCTCCCACGCATTCCCAGCCCTTTGCCCAGCCCCTTTGGCGCCGCCGCGCGAGCGCCCGTCAGGATATGCCGACCTTGGCCGAACCCTCGATCCCTCCCCTGCTCGCAGCGGCGCTCGCCGCGCGGAACTATGTCGAACTGACACCCGTTCAGCGCGCCGTGCTCGACGCCGAGGCGGGCGACCGCGACCTCTTGGTCTCCGCGCAGACGGGCTCGGGCAAGACCGTCGCCTATGGCCTCGGTCTCGGCACGACCCTGCTCGGCGAGGACGGACGGCTGGGAGAAGCCGCCGATCCGCTGGCGATCATCGTGGCGCCGACGCGTGAACTGGCCCTGCAGGTGCAGCGCGAGCTCGCCTGGCTCTATGCCGAGGCCGGGGCGCGCATCGTCGCCTGCGTCGGCGGCATGGACCCCAGGCGCGAGAAGCGCATGCTGGAAGAGGGCGCGCATATCGTCGTCGGCACGCCCGGCCGCCTGCGCGACCATATCGAGCGAAACGTGCTCAATCCCTTCGATGCGAAGGCGGTGGTGCTCGACGAGGCCGACGAGATGCTCGATCTCGGCTTCCGCGAGGATCTGGAGTTCATCCTGAAGGCGACGCCGGAGACGCGGCGCACCCTGCTCTTCTCGGCCACCCTGCCGGCGGGCATCGCGGCTCTCGCCAAGCGATACCAGCACGATGCCTTGAGGATCGCCGTTGCCGGCGGCCGCGAGGGTCATGTCGACATCGAGTACCGCGCGATCCGCTGCTTCCCGAACGAGGTCGAGCACGCCGTCGTCAACGTTCTGCGGCTGATCGATCCGCCGGGCGCCATCATCTTCGCCAATACGCGCAACTCGGTCCGCCACCTGCAGGCGACGCTGGTGGAGCGCGGCTTCTCCGCCGTGTTCCTCTCCGGCGAGCTTGGGCAGCACGAGCGCAACCTCGCGCTGCAATCGCTGCGCGACGGGCGCGCGCGCGTCTGCGTCGCGACCGATGTCGCTGCCCGCGGCATCGACCTGCCCAATCTCGGCCTCGTCATCCACGCCGAACTGCCGCACGACGCGGAAGTGATGCAGCACCGCAGCGGCCGCACAGGCCGCGCCGGACGGAAAGGCATCAGCGTCCTGATCGTGCCGACCTCGCGGCGCCGGCGTGCGGAGAGCCTGCTCGCGGAAGCCCGCATCGTCGCCGAATGGTCAGCGCCGCCGACGGCGGAGGAAATCCGCGCGCTCGACCGCGAGCGTGTCCTCGCCGATCCGCTGCTGACGGAGGCGCCGGCCGACGACGACCGGGTGCTCGCCGAGACGCTGATGCAGCGCAAATCGGCCGAGGACATCGCCTTCGCGCTCGCCCGCGTGCTGCGCTCGCGGCTGCCCGAGCCGGAGGAAGTCTCCGACCCCGGCCTGCGCCCCGTCGGCAAGGAGCGCGGGCCGCGGCCTGAGCGCGACATGCAGATATCCGGCGACATGGCCTGGTTCCGGCTCGATATCGGCCGGCAGAACCGCGCCGATCCGAAATGGATCCTGCCCATGCTCTGCCGGCGTGGCCGGATCACGCGGCAGGACATCGGCGCCATCCGCATCCAGGACACGGTCACCGAAGTTCAGGTTCTCGCGACCAAGGCCGAGGAGTTTCTCGTCAATGCCCGCAAGGGCAATGCCGACGACGTCTTCATCGCCCCCGTGGGTGAACGGGCGGACGAGCGTCCGGTGCGCAAGCCTCGTCACGACGGGCCGAAGCGCTCGCATCGCGACGACGGTCCGAAGCGCCCGCCGAGGGATGACGACCGCCGGCACCCGCCCCGCGACGACGACCGCGGCCGCGGGCCGAAGGGACCGCCCCGGGGCAAGGCGGAGCGCGGCGGCTTCAAGCACAAGCGCAAGCCCGGCAAGGCCCCCCCGCGATAGGGCCGGGGATCAGTCCGTCATGCCGAGACGGCCGATGGCCGGCAGCTTGATCGCGGGCCGCCGGAGATCGATGCCGAGGATGGCGCCGAGCACGTTGATCTCGACGCCCTCGTACCAGCCGACGGTCACGCCGGCATAGCCGCCGAGCGTCGCCTGGAAGCCGAAGCCGCCGATGGCCGGGCGCAGCCAGCGGCCGTCGTGCGGGAAGTCCTTGCCGATGGCGGTCGCCGGCAGGAGCGCCTGCAATTCGGGCGCGGCGGAGAGCGCCGCGGCGACGAAGGTGTTGGAGTTTGGCCCCGGCCATGCCCGGTAGTCGCCGACATTGCGCCAGGCATAGGCGGCGATTGCCGCCCTGATCCGCGGAATGGCCTCGGCCGCCGCCTCGCCCGTCACCGACAGCACGACCTCCGGCGCATCGCCGAACCAGCGGGCATCGGCGGCAAAGCCGTTGACGCGGATCGGCTGGCCCCATGCCGTGTAGTCGAACCGGTCGTAGCGGGCGGCTCCGGCTTCCTTCACGACGATCCACGTATGGGTGGCGAAAATGCCGCGCCAGCGCACCGTGCGCGCCGCGAAGACGTGGATCGAGGCCGCCGGATGCAATTCCGCCGGCGGCAGCATTCCGGTGCTCGCGCGGCCCGTCGCGGACCAGTCGGGCGCGCGGCCCTCGATCCAGTAGGCCGCCGACGCGACAGCGATCGGCAGGACGAACAGCGCGAGAAACGCCGCCAGCAGCCGCCGCGGCCAGCGCCGGCCGGGGCGAAGCCCGCGCGCCAAGCTCGGCTCAGAACTCGACGTCGAGCTCATCGATCTCTTCGGGCTCGTGCTTGGCTGCGCCGATCCATTCCTTCATCGGCGCCCAGTCCATGATCGCGCGGCAATAGCCGGCGGCGGCGGCATCGATCGGCACGTCGTAGGTGTAGAAGCGCATGCAGACGGGTGCATACATGGCGTCTGCGACGGTCGGCCTGGCGCCGAACAGGAACGGGCCGCCATAGGTCTTCAGGCATTCGCTCCAGATCGCGAGGATGCGCTCGATGTCCGGCTGCGCGCCGGCCCAGACCTTGAAGCCCTGATAGCGGGCCTTGAGGTTCATCGGCAGGGCCGAGCGCAGATTGTGGAAGCCGGAATGCATCTCGCCGGAGACCGACCGGCAATGGGCGCGCACGGCGCGGTCCTCGGGAAACAGGCCGGCCTTGGGAAATTTTTCGTCGAGATATTCCGCCAGCGCCCAGGTATCCCAGATTTTCGCGCCCTCGTCGGTGAGCGCCGGCACCAGGAAGGAAGGCGACAGGAGAAGCAGTTCGGCCCGCTGGCCGGGGTCGTCCAGCGACACCGGAACCTCGTCGAAGGCGATGCCGCTCATCTTGCACAGCAGCCAGCCGCGCAGGGACCAGGACGAGTAGTTCTTGCTCGACAGGGTGAGCGTTGCCTTGGCCATGAGCGACCTCCCGGGAGAGCCAACCACGTCGATGCGGCAACTCTGTGGAAAGAATACTCTCGCAGCGCAGCAAAAAGTGCACTAGCTTTTTTTGACCGATGCCAATGTGGCGTCCTGCAAACCGGCTGGCCCATGACTTACGGCGCATTCGACATGCAGATGCGGCTGTTCGAGCCATTCCGCGATGCAGCACGCATGGCGATGGCCACCTACGGCCCGTCCCTCTCCGCCTCCGGCGGGCGGCTGGGGCGCGAGACGCTCGCCACCTGGGAGCTCGTCTCGCGCATGGGCTTCACCCATGCGCGCCCCTCCTATGGCATAGACAGCGTCGTTGTCGGCAACCGCGAAGTGGCCGTCACCGAGGTCCCGGTGCATTCGACCGCCTTCGGCACGCTGCTCAATTTCAGGAAGGACATCGCGGCGACGCAGCCGCGCGTGCTGCTGGTGGCCCCGCTCTCCGGCCACTTCGCCACGCTGCTGCGCAACACGGTCCGCACGCTGCTGCAGGACCATGACGTGTTCATCACGGACTGGCACAATGCCCGCGACATCCCGTGGACGGCGGGGCGCTTCGGCTTCGACGAGTATGTCGAGCACCTCATCGATTTCCTCCATGTGCTCGGGCCCGGCGCGCATGTCGTCGCGGTCTGCCAGCCCTGCGTGCAGGCGCTGGTCGCCGCTTCCGTGATGGCCCAGGCCGGCGACGAGCACGCGCCGCGCAGCCTGACCCTGATGGCCGGACCGGTGGACGTCCGGATCAACCCGACCAAGGTCAACGAACTCGCCTTCAGCCACTCCTACGAGTGGTTCGAGACCAACCTGATCTCGACCGTGCCGCTGCCCAATGCGGGCGCGGGCCGGCGCGTCTATCCCGGTTTCCTCCAGCTCATCGCCTTCATGTCGATGAACCAGCAGCGGCACGTGAAGGCCCATCTCGACCTGCACGGCCATATCGCCCGCGGCGAGACGGAGAAGGCCGAGGCGATCAAGACCTTCTACGACGAGTATTTCGCGGTGCTCGACCTGACGGCCGAGTTCTATCTGGAAACCATCGACAAGGTGTTCCAGCGCGCGCTGCTGGCCAGGGGCGAACTGACCTACAAGGGCCGCCCGGTCGACCCCTCCGCCATCACGCGCACGGCCCTGCTGACCGTCGAGGGCGAGCGCGACGACATCTGCTCGCTCGGCCAGACGGTCGCCGCCCACGACCTCGTCTCGCGGCTGAAGCCGTTCCGCAAGCGCCATCACATGCAGGCCGGCGTCGGCCACTACGGCGTGTTCTCCGGCCGCAAATGGGACGGGCAGGTCTATCCGATCGTCAGGAACGTGATCCTCGCCAGCGAATAGCGCGCTGGTCGGGGCGGCAGCGGAGGGCTAAGGATCGGGTCCCGTTTCCGATCTGCCGGACCTGCCCATGACCATCGGTTTTGCCGTCCATCCCAAGCCCCACGCCAACGACCCGGCCCTGCTGGACATTGTGCGCGGCATCCCGACGCCGCTGCTCAGCGACAACATGGCCCGGGTCTACGGCGCGGGCGCTGGCCTCCGCCCGATGCACGACGGCGCGCCGCTGCTCGGCTTCGCGGTCACCGTGAAGACGCGGCCCGGCGACAACCTGATGGTTCACAAGGCCATCGACCTGTCGGGACCCGGCGATGTCATCGTGGTCGATGCCGGCGGCGACCTCACCAACGCGATCATCGGCGAGATCATGCTGACGCTGGCGCTGAAGAACGGCATTGCCGGCTTCGTCATCGACGGCGCAATCCGGGATTCCGACGCCATTGCGCGGTCGTCCCTGCCGGTCTTCGCCCGCGGCGCGAACCACCGCGGCCCCTACAAGGACGGCCCCGGCGAGATCAACGTGCCGGCCGTGATCGGCGGCCAGACCGTCATGCCGGGCGATGTGATCGTCGGCGATGCCGACGGCGTCCTCGCCCTGCCGCGCGCGGCTATTGCTGAAATCTGCCGCCTCGCACGCGAGCAGGTGGCCCGTGAGGATGCGACCATGCGGCAGATCGCGGACGGCACCATCGACAGGTCATGGGTGGATGCAACGCTGCGCGCCAAGGGCGTCGCGGTCTGAGACCATCCGGCGAAGATTTCGATCCCGCCGCCTCGCTCCAGGCGCAGTGATCGAACATGCCGGAAAGCTACCGGACCAGCGTTACGCTATCAAGGATAAAATTCCCATAACCACTCAGCCGATGCGGCGGGCGATGCCGCCATCCACGAGCACCTCCGCCGGCCGGTCATGGCTGAGGAAGCCGACCGGGCTCGCGGAGACGCCATAGGCGCCCGATTGCAGGATCGCGACGAGGTCGCCCGCAACCAGCGCCGGCAGGCTCGCCTTGCGGGCCAGCGTGTCGAGCGGCGTGCAGAGCGGCCCGACGACGGCAGCAGGCTCTCTCTCGGCCGCGCCCATCCGGTTCGCAGCAATCACGGGATAGTCGCGCTTGACGATCATGCCGAGATTGCCGGAGGCGGCGAGGTGGTGATGCATGCCGCCATCGACCACAAGGAAGCGCTGGCCGCGCGAGACCTTGGCCGCGATGACCGATGACAGATAGATGCCTGACGGCCCGACCAGGTAGCGGCCGGGCTCGACCACCACCGCGGCATCGCGGAGCAACGGATCGGCGGCCTTGGCCGCGATCAGGTCGGGAATGGCGGCCTTGAGGGCTGGGACGTCCAGCACCCCGTCGCCCTGGAAATAAGGGATACCGAGGCCGCCGCCGAGATCGACCGTATGCAGCGGCCGTCCCAGCCGGCGCGCGATGCGGCCCGCGACATCGAGCCCGTGCCGCCATTGCGCGGCCAGCACCTCGGCGTCGAGAATCTGCGTTCCCGCGAAGAGATGGACGCCGGTCAGGTCGAGACGGGCCGAGGCGGCGATGCGCCCGACCACCGCATCGGCCTCTTCCTCGTCGAAGCCGAACGGCGCGGGCTTGCCGCCCATCCGCATCGCGCCGCCCTGCACTTCCGCGACCGGATTGATGCGGATGGCGACCGCGACGCGCCTGCCCGCGGCCTCGGCGACCGCATCCAGCGTGGCGATCTCCTCGAAGGATTCGAGGTGGATCTCGCCGATGCCGTCGCGGACGACCTCTTCGAGTTCGTGGCGGCGCTTGCCGGGGCCGGCGAAGAGGATGGCGTGCGGATCGGCGCCCGCCTGCCGGGCCGCGCGGTATTCGCCGAGTGAGGCGATCTCGACGCCTGCGCCTTCCGCCAGAAGCAGACGAACGATCTCGACATTCGGATTGGCCTTGATCGAGTAGTGGATGCGCGCGAAGCCCGACAGCGCATCGGCGAGATCGCGATAGGCGCGGCGGATCAGCCCGGCATCGTAGGCGTAAAGCGGCGTGCCGAAATCGCGCGCCAGATCGCTCGCGCCGACACCGCCGATCATCAGTTCATCGCCATTGCGGCCGAACTGCGTGGCGAGAATTTCATCCGTCAGGGACAGATCAGCGGGCATTGTCCGTCCGCTCCCGCACCAGGCCGATATAGTCGACTTTCCCGTTGGGAGTGACCGGCATGCGCTCGACCAGTTCGATGGCGCGCGGCACCATGTAGGGCGGCAGCCGCTCGGCGACGGCCTGCAGCACGATCGCCGCATCGACAGGCGCATTGGCGACGCCGACGGCATGGACCTTCTGGCCGGCGAAGGCGTCCGGCAGGCCGATGACCGCGACCTGCGCGAAGCCGCCGACCGCCATCAGGCATTCCTCGACCTCGGTCGGGCTGATGCGGTGGCCGGAGGACTTGATCATCGCGTCGTTGCGGGCGACGAAATAGAGGAAGCCCTCCTCGTCCATGGTCACGAGGTCGCCGGAATAGCAGACGGTCTCGCCGCCTTGCGTTGCCGGAATGAACGGATGGGGCCGCAACACCTCGGCGGTGGCGTCCGGGCGGTTCCAGTAGCCGAGCGAGACGGTCGGGCCGCGATGGACGAGGATGCCCGGCTCGTACGGCGCGGCGCGGCGGCCGTCGGGCGTGACGACCAGCATCTCGCATTCGGGAATGGCCTTGCCGATGGAGGTCGGCCGGCGGTCGATCTCCTCGGGCGGCAGGAATGTCGAGCGGAACGCCTCGGTGAGGCCGTACATCAGGAAGATACGCGTCGCGGGCAGCTTCTCCCGCAGGCGCTTGACGGTTTCGGAGGGCACAGCCCCGCCGGAATTGGTGATGTAGCGCAGCGTGGACAAATCGGTCTTAGACAGCGAGGGCGTCGCGCGCGTGAGGATCGCCCAGATGGTCGGGACGCCGGCAATGCCGGTGATGCCTTCGCGCGCGATCGCGCGCGCGATCTCGTCGCCGAACTGGAATGTCAGCAGAACGATGCGCGCCTGCTGCTCGACGGCGGTCAGAAGCTGGTTGAGGCCGTAGTCGAAGCTGAACGGCAGGAGCGAAAGGAGGCGGTCCTCGGCGGTGATGCCGAGATAGGTGCGCACGATCCGCGTGCCGGCGATCAGGTTGCGATGGCTCAGCATCACGCCCTTGGGACGGCCGGTCGAGCCGGAGGTGTAGAGGATGGCGGCGAGGTCTTCGCCGATGGCGGCCGAGGGCGCAAAAGGTTCGTCGGCCGGCGCCTGCCAGTCCGGCCCGTCCACGGTGACGACAGTGAGGTCGGCGAGATCGGCCAGCGCGTTGCCGAGGCCCTCGGCCATGGCGGCATTGGCGATGAGCAGCCGCGCGCCGCAATCCTCGACGATGTGGCGGACCTGCTGGGATTTGAGCAGCGCGTTGACCGGCACGAAGACCGCACCGGCCGCGCTGGCCGCGAAGATGGCGACGCATTCCTCGATGCTTTTCGGCAGGAAGATCGCGACGCGGTCCCCGCGCCCGATCCCCGCCGCACGAATCCTGGCCGCGCCATGGCGCACGGCCTCGGCAAGACCGGCATAGGTCAGCGAGCGGGCGCCATCGACGATCGCGATGCGCTCGCCGGCGGAGGCCGCGCGCTCGATCAGGTGATGAACGAGGTAGGGCTCGCGGGTCACGCGCGGGCGCGCTCCACGAAGCGCGCGAGATGCCCGATCGTGTCGAAATTGGCCGGGTCGAAATCGTCGTCGGAGAGTTCGATACCAAAACGGTCGGCGAGGAACGTCATCAGTTCGAGAATGCCGAGGGAATCGATGGCACCGGAACCGAGCAGCGGCGTCTCCGCCGTCAGCTCGCGGCTGGCCAGAATGGGAAATCGCTCTCGCAGGAAGCCGGCAATCGCCCCGACCGTCATATCCGCTTCGCTCGCCAACATGGGTCCCCTCGATGCCCCTCGATCCTTCGGAGCATTGTCAGATCTGAAGGAAAACAAATTCCGAATAGGCGTGATCGACCATGTCCTCTGCAACCTCTCCGCGCATGAAAGTCGGCGGCGGACGGCGCGTGAACCAGGCGCCAAACGCCGAATCTCCTGGGTTTGCCGGGATTTCGACGAAAAGCACCCCCTGCGCCAAAAGGTAGCGGGCGACAGCACCGATATGATCCCTCACCGCGGTCAGGTTCGGCGCATAGACGAGCCTCGCCGAGGGCAGGCCCTTGCGGCGTGTCGGCAAGAACACGAGCGGATGGACGCGGTCACTCGTCCGCAGCAGCGCAACGATGCAGCCGAGCGCCGCGTGGTCGGCGAGGAGCCGGGCAGCGCCCGCACCGATCTCCCGCATGCCGGCCTCGTCGGCGCCGCTGACTCTGGCCGAAGTGCCGAACCGCATCGCCGAGAGCGCGAGCGCGGCCATCAGCACGCCTTCGTGGCGCCGGACGAAACCGAGCCTGCCGATCATCTCGCGCACGGGCTCGCTCGGCGTCAGGTCGGTGAAGAGGTCGACCTGTTCCGAGAGAACCTTCTGGAGCATGCGGGGCGCAAGCCAGCGGTGGGCTTCGTCGACATACCAGCTCGAAAGGTTGAGCACGGAGCGCGGTTGGCCGGAGGGATCGGCCCTCTCGCTGCGCATGGTCAGGATCACGCCCGCGGGGGCGCCCTTGACCTTCATGACGTATCCGAGCGGCGCCGCCGAAATGGTATTATGGTATTTGGAAAGACGCATCAGGCCGGAATGCCAGAACTCGGTCGAACGCGAAGGAAAGCCGCGCGACAAAATCGCGACGGCCTCGTCCACGTTCCGATCCTCGACGGGCTCCAGCATGGTCGCAATCTAGCGAACGTTGGCCAGATGTCGCGCAACTTCAATGATTATATTTAATCTCATAGTCTAGTTCATTCATTTACCGCGCATTAACCAACAAATACTAATATATCGTTGGATATTGCGGATGCGCAAAGTATTTCCGCGACGGCTCCACCGAAGACGTGAGCGATCCGCCGAGACGGCCTGGCTCTCGAATCCGGTGGAATGACGCTAGGGCAGAGAGCGGGCGCCGGCCAGTCGGCATGGCTGCGTCATAATGTCGGGCGCTCGGCTTGCCCCCTGCCGGCCTTCAACAACGACCCGGGGCAGCCGCGAGGGGCGGGAGCCTCGCCCCGCCGACGCAGTGGTCGGGCCCTTCCCTAAAGATATCTGCGACGTGCAAGCGGCCAGCGTGCGCCGCAACATTAATCCATTTAATTTCGCGCTGCGGCATGACCTTTTTGCTGTTGGATCGATCCAAGCATTTCTGCATACTCTCCTGACGACCCGCGACAGAACGGGCATTCAAACGATCGCCAAGGGAGGAAATTATGATGGAACGCAGGCAAGTGCTCTTCGGGCTTGGGGCGGTCTCGACGACCGCGCTGGTGACAAGCCCCTCCATTCTTCGCGCTCAGGCGCCGGTCACCCTGAACGGCGCCTCGCAGTTCAACGACGACCACGCCTTTACCAAAGCCATGGTGCGGTTCGAGGAGCGCGTGAAGGCGCTCTACGGCAAGCCGATCAACTTCAACCTGCACAAGAATTCCTCGCTCGGCCTGGAAAAGCAGTATTTCGAATACATGGCGCAGGGCCGCGCGGTGGACTATGCCATCGTCTCGCCGGCCCACATGTCGACGTTTGCCCGCTCGGCGCCGTTCATCGATGCGCCCTTCGTGTTCCGCGACGTCGCCCACATGGGCAACGTGGTCAAGGCTGGCCTCTTGAAGCCCATCGAGGACGAAGTGGAACAGCGCGCTGGCGTCCGGCTCATCGGCCATGCCGGCGGCGGCACGCGCAACATCTTCGCCAACAAACCCTTCAAGAACATCGCCGAGATGCGCGGGCTGAAAGTGCGCGTTCAGGGCGCGCCGATCTGGTCGCGCACCTTCTCGGCCGTCGGGATGTCGCCGACCGTGATCGCCTATAACGAGGTCTACAACGCCATCCAGAACGGCGTTATCCAGGCCGGCGAGAACGAGGCGGCCGGCGTCGAGGCGATGAAGTTCTACGAGGTCGCGCCGAACCTCGTGCTCACGCAGCATGCGGTCTCGATCCGGCCGCTGTGCTTCTCGATGAAGACCTTCAACACGCTGCCGAAAGACCTCCAGGACGCCATCATCCAGGCGGGTGCGGAAGGCGGCGAGTACGGCCGGCAGGTGGAGTCCAGCGAGGACGGACAGAAGCTCGAAGCGCTTGAGAAGGCCGGCCGCCTGAAGCGCATCGCATTCGAGGAGCGCGACCAGATGAAGAAGCTCACCGATCCCGTGATGGCGGCCTATGCCAAGGAGATCGGCGCTGAAGGCGTCTTCGGCCGGGTCAACGGCGCCTGAGCCGGACCCCACAGTTCCCACCCCGCCCGGGCTTCCCGGCGGGGTGGTTTTTTGCTTCGCGGGCCGCCGCCGGCAGGCCGTGATGCCCGCTGATCCGAGAGCACCCCATGACATCGAGCGCCCCCATGCCGCCCGAGCCGGCTCCAAGCCTCTGGCGGCGCTTCACGGCCGCCTATGCCGCCTTCCTGTCCCATCTGGTGGTCGTGTCCGTCGCGGTGCTGCTCATCCCGGTGAGCCTGCAGATATTCTCCCGGCACACCGCGCTGATCCCAAGCTACATCTGGACGGAGGAGATGGCGCGCTTCCTCTTCGTCTGGACCATCTCGATCGGCGCCATGCTGGGCGTGCGTGAATCGACCCATTTCGAGGTCGACGTCATGCCCGAACTCTCACCGCGCCTCGAAGCGGCGGCACGCCTCACCGGGCGTATCGGCATCTTCGCGCTCGCATGCGTCTTCGTCTTCGCCGGGATCAAGTTCGTCGAATTCGCATGGTTCCGGATTTCGGAGCTGGCCGAGCTGCCGCTCTGGCTCATCCACCTGCCCTGGCCGCTGATGGGCATCACCTGGATCGTCTTTCTCGGCGAACAGATGCTGGACGACGTCCTCATCATGCTCGGCCGCAAGGCTCCGCCCAAAAAGCAGGATCTCAGCGAGATCGATGCAGGGACGCTCAACATATGACCGGTGCAGTGCTCACTTCCGGACAGGCAGCCTTCATCCTGTTCGCCTGTTTCTTCGGCCTGATCGCGCTCAGGGTGCCGGTCGCCTTCGCGCTCGGCCTTGCCTGCCTCCCCATCCTCATCATCGAGCCGCGGCTCGACACGGTGACGCTGATGTCGGAGAGCTTCAACGCATTCAACTCGTTCATCCTGCTGGCGGTGCCGTTCTTCCTGCTCACGGCCAACCTGATGAATGTCGGCGGCATCACCGACCGCCTCCTCAAGCTCTCGCGCACCATGGTCGGCCACTGGCCCGGCGGCCTCGCGCAGATCAACGTGGTGCTGTCGTTCTTCTTCGCGGGCATTTCCGGCTCCTCCACCGCGGACGCGGCAAGCCAGTCGAAGATCTTCATCGAGGCGCAGCGCCGCGAGGGTTACGACGATTCCTTCTCCGTCGCGATCACGGCCGTCTCCGCGGTGCTGGCCGTGATCATCCCGCCGTCGATCCTGATGATCGTCTGGGGCGGCATCCTGACGACCTCGATCGGCGCACTGTTCCTCGCCGGCATCATTCCGGGCTTGCTGATCGCCGGCGCGCAGATGGCGACTGTCCACATCTACGCGACCCGCCGTGGCTACCAGACCTACCCCCGCGAGACGTGGCGGGCCTTCATCTGCGCCTGCGCCCATTCCTTCCTCGCCCTGATGACGCCGGGCATCATCATCGGCGGCAAGATCTTCGGCTGGTTCACGGCGACCGAATCCGCCGCCATCGCCGTGCTCTATGCCGGCGTGCTATCCTTCATCGTCTATCGGGAAATGGACGTGAAAGGACTTTATGCGGCGCTGCTCGACACGGGCCGCCTGACCGGCATCATCCTGTTCTGCGTCGGCACGGCGAGCTGCTTCGGCTGGCTCCTGGCCTACTACAAGATTCCCGAAGCGATCCTTGCCGGTGTCTCGGCCTGGAACATGGGCTTCATCGCAACCGGCTTCTTCGTTGCCGGCGTATTCCTGATCGTCGGCTGCTTCCTCGACGCCATTCCCGCCATCATCATCTGCGGGCCGATCCTCCAGCCTCTGGCGAAAGCCGTCGAGATGGATCCGGTTCATTTCGCGATGATCGGCATCGTTTCCCTCGCCTTCGGACTGGTGACGCCACCTTACGGCCTCTGCCTCATGATCGCCTGCGCGGTGGCGGGGATACGCATGCGCGCCGCCATCAAGGATACGGTTCTCATGCTGATCCCGCTGTTCATGGTGCTGGCGCTGGTCATCGTCTGGCCGAAAGTGACGCTGTTCCTGCCGAGTCTCATCTCGCCGGAAATGCTGAACTGACCGGACATCGGCGAGCCACCACATCGAGGAGTGCATGATGGATTTCACCGGCAAGGTCGCACTGGTCACCGGCGGCGCATCGGGCATCGGCGAGGCGGCGACGCGGGCTTTCGCGCAGGCCGGCGCCAAGGTCGCATTCACCTATATTTCCAGCGGCACGGAAGCGAACGCGCTGGAGAAGGAGATCGCGGCGGCGGGCGGCCAGGCGCTTGCGATCAAGGCCGACCTCACCAGGCAAGACGAGGTCGATGCCGCCTTCGCCGCGGCCAAGCGCGCCTTCGGCACGCTGGACGTCGTCTTCACCAATGCCGGCGGCATTCTTCAGCGGGTCGGCACCGAGGCCTCGACACTGGACCTGTGGAGCCGGACCTTCGACCTCAACGTGATGTCGACCTATCTCACCTGCCAGGCGGCGGTGAAGATCATGGCGGAGAGGAAGTCCGGCGCCATCGTCACCATGTCGTCGCTGGCGGCGATGGACGGCGGCGGGCCGGGCGCGCTGCACTACGCCGCGTCGAAGGGCGCCATCGTCACCTATACCCGGGCGCTGGCCAAGGAACTCGGGCCGCTCGGCATCCGCGTCAACGGCGTCGCGCCGGGGCTGATCGACACGCGATTCCACGTGCAGTTCAACACGCCGGAAGGGCGGAAATCGGCGGTCGAGGGAACGCCGCTCCGGCGCGAGGGAACGGCCGAGGACGTGGCGAACCTCGTCCTGTTCCTCGCCTCCGACAAGGCCGCGTTCATCACCGGCGAGACCGTGCAGATCAATGGCGGGCGCGGGCTCTACTGACCGGGCGAACGCCCTGGGGCTGCGCGCCGAAGAAGGCCTCAATCTCGGCCGCGACCCATGCAGGCCGCGTGACGGTCGGCACATGGCCGGCTCCTTCGGCCACCGAAAGACGCGCGTTCGGGATCAGCTCGGCCAGCTTCTCGGAGGAGGCCAGCGGCGTGATCACGTCGCGGCTGCCGTGCAGTACCAGCGTTGGGAGCTCGATCGAGCCGAGCCGCGCTTCCAGTTCGATGCCTTCAAGGCATTCGAGCAACTGAATGGCCGCAGGGCCGTTCGAGCGACCGACGATCTGCTTGCCCCAGGCCCGCTCCGCCTCGGCGTCCTCCTCCGGGACGCAGGCATTGACGAAGGCATCCATGGTTGCGGGAAAGTTCGCCCGGCAGCCGGCAATGAGCTGGTCGCGCTGGGCGTTGCGCTGGCCGGTATAGCGCCCGTCGACGATGACGAGGCCGGAGAAGCGCTCGGGCCGGCGCAGCACAGCCTCCAGCACAATGGCCGCGCCGGCGGATTCCCCCGCGACCACGCACTGGTCGATGCCGAGCGCGTCCATGACGGTGAACAGGTCGGCGACCAGCGCCTCGAAGGTAATCGCGGAGGCGGTGCAACGCGTGCCGCCGGTTCCGCGATGATCGTAGGCGACGGTCCGCCATGTGCGGCTGAGAATCTCGAACGGCGGCAGCCAGAGTTCGCCGCTGCCGACCCAGCCGCCATGGGACAGGATCGTCCGCGATCCCGCGCCAAAGGACGAGACCAGCAGGTCCGCATCCGCCGTTCTGACGAACATGCCCCCTCCCGCGATGACGGCGAGCGGCCCGCTTCTGCGGCTGACCGCTCCGATCCGTCAACGGATCATGGCAGGAGGCATACGAAATGCCAATATTTCGGTCAGATCGTCACGCCGCCATCGATGACGAGGCTCTGGCCGGTCATGTAGCTGCCGGCCTTCGAGCCGAGATAGACGGCCGCGCCCGCGATCTCGTCGGGATCGCCGATGCGGCGCAGCGGCGTCTCGTTCTCGCGGGCTTCGCGGGCCTTGGGGTCCTCCCACAGCGCCTTGGCGAAGTCGGTCTTGATGAGGCCCGGCGCGATGCAGTTCACGCGGATGTTGTGCCGCCCGTATTCGTGCGCCAGGTTGCGCGCGAGCTGCATGTCGGCCGCCTTGGAGATGCAGTAGGCGCCGATCACCTCGGAGCCGCGCAGGCCCCCGATGGACGAGACGATGATGATCGAGCCGTCCTTCCGCTCGATCATTTCCGGCACCACCATCGAGATCAGCCAGTTGTTGGCGACGATGTTGTTGGTCAGGATCTTGCCGAAGGCATCGTCGGTGATGCCGGCCATCGGCCCGTAATAGGGGTTGGAGGCGGCGTTGCAGACCAGCACGTCGATCCGGCCGAGCTGCTTGCGCGTCTCGTCGACCAGGCGCTGAAGCTCCTCCTTCGAGGAGATGTTGGCAGGCACGACGATGGCCCGGCCGGCGCCGTGCTTCGCATTGATGGCGTCGGCGACCTCCTGGCAGGGCGCCGCCTTGCGCGAGGAGATGACGACCTTCGCGCCATGCTCGGCCATGCGCTCGGCGATGGCGCGGCCGATGCCGCGCGACGAACCGGTGATGACCGCGACCTTATCCGTCATGTCGAAGAGATTCATGGGGGTTCCTCCGGAACAGGGAGTGGGCAATAGGCAGTCGGCAGTCGGATCAACCGACTGCCCATTGCCTACTGCCGATTGCCGTCAATGGTTCGTGTACTTGCCCATCTCGATGCGCGCGATGGAGCGGTTGTGGACCTCGTCCGGGCCGTCCGCGAGCCGCAGCGTGCGGATATGGGCATAGGCCTTGGCGAGACCGAAGTCGGTGGTCACGCCGCCGCCGCCATGCGCCTGGATGGCATCGTCGATGATCTTCAGCGCCATGCGCGGAGCCGCCACCTTGATCATGGCGATTTCCAGCTTGGCGACCTTGTTGCCGACCTTGTCCATCATGTCCGCCGCCTTGAGGCAGAGCAGGCGCGTCATCTCGATGTCGATGCGGGCCTCGGCGATGCGCTGCTCCCACACGGACTGCTCGGAGACGCGCTTGCCGAAGGCGGTGCGCGACTGGATGCGCTTGATCAGCTTTTCGAGCGCGAGTTCCGCGACGCCGATGGTGCGCATGCAGTGATGGATGCGGCCCGGGCCGAGGCGCCCTTGCGCGATCTCGAAGCCGCGACCCTCGCCGAGCAGCAGATTCTCCGCGGGCACGCGGACATTGTCGAGGATGACCTCGGCATGGCCGTGCGGCGCGTCGTCGAAGCCGAAGACCGGCAGCATGCGCACGACCTTGAAGCCGGGCGCGTCGGTCGGCACGAGAATCTGCGACTGCTGCACGTGCTTGGCGGCGCCCGTGTCGGTCTTGCCCATGACGATGGCGACCTTGCAGCGCGGATCGCCGATGCCGGACGACCACCACTTGCGGCCGTTGACGACGTATTCGTTGCCCTCGCGGCGGATGGAAGTCTCGATATTGGTGGCGTCCGAGGAGGCCACCGCCGGCTCGGTCATCAGGAAGGCCGAACGGATTTCGCCGGCCAGCAGCGGGCGCAGCCACTGTTCCTTCTGAGCGCGGGTGCCGTAGCGGTGCAGCACTTCCATGTTGCCCGTGTCGGGAGCCGAGCAGTTGAACACTTCGGAACCGAAGCCGACGCGGCCCATCTGCTCCGAGCACATGGCATATTCGAGGTTGGTGAGGCCCGCGCCGTGGAACTCGCCCTCGTCATGCTCGTCGGACGGCGGCAGGAACAGGTTCCACAGCCCGTCCTTTCTGGCCTTGGCCTTCAGCTCCTCGAGCACCGGCACGACCTTCCAGCGGTCGCCGTCGCCGTCCATCTGCTGGTCGTAGGTCGGGATGGCCGGATAGACATGGGCGTCCATGAAGGCCATCACCCGGTCGCGCCAGTAGCGCTGGCGCTCGGACATCGAGAAATCCATGTTTCCTCTCCTCTTGCTCGTCAGGTTCGTGCGGGGTTGATAAGGGCGCGGCGGACCAGCGCGTTGAATTCGGTGCGGATGCCGGCAAGGTCCACGCCCTCGGGGTCGAGCACCCACTGGGCCATGATGCCGCGCAGGGCCGCCGACAGGATCAGCGCCTGCGTGCGCGCATCGATGTCCGGCCGGATGTCGCCGGCCTCGATGCCGGTGCGGATCAGGCGGCCGAAATCGGTGGCGGATTCGCGGTTGAATGTGGCCACGGCCTCGGCAAGGGCCGGCTTGTGGGCGGCGCCCATCAGCACGGCGAGATAGGCGCGCATCTTGACGAGACCAACGGCCGGCCGCTCGAACGAGGCATCGATCGTCGCCATGAGCGTGGCGAAGCCGGTGGTGCCGCGCTGGCGCTCGCGGCGCAGGACGTTGAACTCGTCGTGGATGGTCTCGGCCATGGCGGCGAGCAGCTCGTCCTTCGAGCCGAAATAGTGGCCCGCAAGGCCCCGGCTGTAGCCCGCGCGCTCGCCCGCTTCGGCCAGCGTCAGTCCGTCGATGCCCTTCTCCGCGACGAGTTCGGCGGCGGCGGCGAGGACGCGTGCCTCCGCCTCGGCGCGGCGCTCGGCCTGCGTGCGCCGGCGGCGGATGGCGACCGGCTGCGCGCCGGCCTTGTCATCGCTGCGTGAAGCGCGGGCAGCGCCCATCCCTGTCATCTCCCGGTCATCTTATTTGCTTGCATGCAAACAAATAACATAACCAGGCAGAGGTCAATACGGGTTTCTCCGAGGGCTGTCGGCACGCCGAAGTTCGCGGGTCATGGGCTCGACGGGTTTGGGAGAATTTGTGCGAATGACCGCATACACGCCGGCACGCCCTTGAAACCGCCGAAAGCGCGTTGCATAGCCTGATCGATGCGCAGTTCCGCCGCTGTCCCCGCCTCCCGCGTGAACCTCAAGCGTCTCGCCGACGCTGTCGGCGTTCATCCCTCGACCGTGTCGCGCGCGCTCGACCCGGCCAAGCGCCATCTCGTCGCCGAGGATGTCGCCGAGCGCATCATCCAGGCGGCGCGCGAGCTCGGCTACCGGCCGAACCCCGTGGCAGCGAGCCTCAGGACGCGCCGCTCGCGGCTCGTCGGGGTGCTGGTGCCCGACATCACCAACCCGGTCTTCTCGCCGATCATTTCAGGGATAGCGGCTGTACTCGGCGCCGAGGGCTATTCGACCATCGTCGCCGATGCCGGCCAGGAACCCGAGCGCCGCCTGACCCTGATCGACGACCTGATCGCCCGGCAGGTGGACGGCCTCGTCATGGCGACGGTGAGCCGCGACGATCCGAGCCTCGAACATTGCCTCGCGCAGGGCGTGCCGGTCGTGCTGGTCAACCGCGCCGACGATCACGACCGCGCCTCGGCCGTGGTCTCCGACGACATGACGGGAATGCAGCTTGCCGTCGCACATCTCGCCGGCCTCGGCCACCGGGCCATCGGCCATCTTGCCGGCCCTGCCCTGCTCTCGACCGGACACTTGAGAAGGCTCGGCTTCGAGGTCGCCATGGTGGCGAACCGCATTCCGGTCCTGCCGGGCGCCATCGTCGAGGCGCGTGCCTACGACCGCGACGAGGGCGAGCGGGCGACGCTCGCGCTGCTCAAGGCCGTGCCGCAGGTCACCGCCATCGCGGCTTCCAACGACCTGCTGGCGCTTGGCGCCTACGCGGCGCTGAAAAGCCTCGGCAAGGACTGCCCGCGGGACGTGTCCATCGTCGGGCACAACGACATGCCGCTGGTGGACATGGTCCACCCGCCGCTGACCACGGTCAGGATCGGCCCGCGCGACATGGGCTGCGAGGCGGCCAAGCTGCTGCTGGAGCGGATGGGCGGTGCGACCGGCGAGGTCAGGCGCGTCGCACTGCAGCCCGAACTGATCGTGCGCGCCTCGACCGCGCCACCGGCGAAGGCAGGCTAAGACTCAGACCTGCTCGAAGCGGATCGGGTGCACGCCCTTGTAGAGCACCTGCCGTCCCAGCGGATGAACGTTCTCCAGCCCTTCCGTGATGGTCATGAAGTGGTTGCCGGCGAGCTGGCCAGCTTTTGAAGCGAAACAGACCGGCCCGTAAGCGAGCAGGATCTCGGTTTCGCTGACGCCGCCCGGATAGAGGATGAGCTGGCCGGGGGCCGGATAGCTCGTGGCGTTCTCGTAGCCGACGCCGAAATCGAGGTCGCCGAGCGGCATCCAGACGCCCTCGCCGCTCCAGCGGACATGGACGATCTCGCTGACGAAGGGCAGCGCCTTCATGAAGGCCGCGCAGGTGGCGGGTGCCGCCTCGATCTCGAACTTGGCGCGGAAGACATGCTCGCCGGCGGTGATCTTGATGTTCATGGAGGTCTCCGGAAATCGCGTGCCGACAAGTGCATGGCCGGCGGATCGGGCGCAAGAGCCAATGCGTTCGCGGGAGCGCCGCATGCCGGCGCATGGCTGTCGCGGCCGGCTGCTTTGCGGCACAAAGGCTGAACGCTGCGCGAAGATGCAGGCATGAGGGAGACGCATCATGGGACGCCTGCGCGTCGGCATAATCGGGCTCGGCAATGCGGTGGAGCCGCACGCGAAGAGCCTTATCGACCTGAGGGACCGCGTGGAGGTGGTGGCTGCCGCCGCGCGCAGCGCCGAGCGCGCAGAGGCCTTCGCCACGCGGTTTCCGTTCCCGACGACATCCGACGTGGACGGCGTGATCGCCGACCCGTCCATCGACGCGCTGTGGATCCTGACGCCGCCGAACTCGCATTTCGAGCTGGCGAGCCGGGCTGCGGCGGCCGGCAAGCATGTGCTGATGGAAAAGCCGCTCGACATCACGCTGGAGCGCGCCCGCGCCATCGTCGCGGCGATGCGGCAGGCGAAGCGGACGCTGGGCGTGACGCTGCAGCACCGGTTCAGGCCCGCGACACTCCGGCTGAAGGAAATCGTCGGCTCCGGCGCGCTCGGCGAGATCGGCGCGGCCTCCTGCACCGTGCCATGGTGGCGGCCGCAGAGCTATTACGACCAGCCGGGACGCTGCACCATGGCGCGCGACGGCGGCGGCGTGCTGATGACGCAGGCGATCCACACGCTCGACCTGTTCCGCTCGCTCGTCGGCGAGATCACGGTGACCGCCGCGACAGCGGCCACCACGACGGTCCACCGCATGGAGACCGAGGATTTCGCCGCGGCACTGATCCGCCTCGGCAACGGCGCGCCGGGCGTGATCCAGGCGACGACGGCGGCCTATCCCGGCGGCGAGGAGCGCATCGAGATCATGGGCACCAAGGGCACCGCCTGGCTCGCAGGCGGCAATCTGAGGGTCGCATGGCTCGACGGCAATGAAGAGGTCGTGCGGCAGGAAGGTCCGACCGGCGGCGGCGCCAATGTCATGGACTTCCCCCACGACTGGCACCTGAACCTGATCACCGATTTCCTCGATGCCATCCGCGATGGGCGCGAGCCGATCGTGTCCGGCGAGGAGGCGCTGAAAAGCCAGGAGCTGATCGGGGAGATACTGGCGAAGGCGGGGTGGCAGGCCGACTAAGCCGACCAGCCACCCTTGCCGTCACAGGTCCTTGAACCCCTTGCCCTCGGCCGCGAGCTTCTCCAGCAGCGCCGACGGCTTGAAGTCCGCGCCGTGCCGGCCTTCGAACTCCTGCATCACCTTCAGCACCTCAGGCAGACCCACCGTATCGCCGTAGAACATCGGGCCGCCGCGATAGATCGGCCAGCCGTAGCCGTTGATCCAGACGACATCGATGTCGGAGGCGCGGATGGCCTTGCCCTCCTCGAGGATTTTCGCGCCCTCGTTGATCATCGGATAGATGCAGCGCTGGAGGATTTCCTCGTCCGAGATCGTGCGGCGGTTGATGCCCTTCTTGGCCGCGAGGTCGAGGATGATCTTCTCGGTAACGGCTGAGGGCTTCGCTACCCGGTTCTCGTCGTAGTCGTAGAAGCCCGCGCCGGTCTTCTGGCCGCGCCGGTCCATCTCGCAGAGGAGTTCGCGCGGCGTCTCGCCCTTGGAGGTCTCGCGCGACCAGCCGATGTCGAGGCCGGCGAGATCGCTCATGGCGAAGGGGCCCATGGGCAGGCCGAAATCGTAGAGGACGCGGTCGACATCCCAGGGCATGGCGCCTTCGAGGATCAGCTTGTTCGCCTCGCGCTGGCGCTGGGCGAGCATGCGATTGCCGACGAAACCGTGGCAGACGCCGACCAGCACCGCGACCTTGCCGATGGTCTTGGCGAGGCCCATGGCGGTGGCGATGACGTCCTTCGCGGTCTTCTCGCCACGCACGACCTCCAGCAGGCGCATCACGTTGGCCGGCGAGAAGAAGTGCATCCCGATGACATCCTCCGGCCGCTTCGTCACCGAGGCGATCTCGTCGACGTTCAGGTAGGAGGTGTTGGTGGCGAGGATCGCGCCCTTCCTGGCGATGCCGTCGAGCTTCGCAAAGACCTCCTTCTTGATCTCCATGTTCTCGAACACGGCCTCGATGATGAGGTCGCAGTCGGCGAGCGCCGACAGGTCCAGCGTCGGGGTGAAACGGTTCATGCGCGTCTCGACATCGGCCATGGTCAGGCGGCCGCGCTTCGCCGTGTTCTCGTAGTTCTTGCGGATGACGCCGAGGCCGCGGTCCAGCGCCTCCTGCTTCGTCTCGACGATGGTGACGGGAATGCCGGCATTGATGAAGTTCATGGCGATGCCGCCGCCCATCGTGCCGGCGCCGATCAGGCCGACCTTGGCGATCTTGCGCGTCGGCGTCGTATCGGGAACGTCGGGGATCTTGTTGGCCTGCCGCTCGGCGAAGAAGGCGTAGCGCTGGGCGCGGGACTGCACGCCCGGCATCAGGCGCATGATCGTGTCCCGCTCGAAGACGAGGCCCTCGTCGAAGGGCATGTTCACCGCCGCCTCGACGCACTGGATGCAGGCTTCCGGCGCCTCGAAGCCGCGGAACTTGCGGGCATTGGCCTTGCGGAAGGCGGCGAAGACTTGCCTGTCTGCGCCAAGTTTCTCGGAGCGGTCGCGCACCTTCTTCAAGGGCGCGTCTTCGGCGACGAGCTGGTTGGCGAAGACGATGGCGTCGGCGCGCAGGCTCTGCTCGCCGGTCACGGCATCGACGAGACCGTGGCTTGCCGCCTCGCTTGCCTTCAGCGGCTCGCCGAAGGCGATGACCTCCAGCGCGCGCTCGACGCCGACGAGGCGCGGCAGGCGCTGGGTGCCGCCAGCGCCCGGCACGAGGCCAAGCTTCACTTCCGGAAGGCCGAGCTTCGCGGAGGGAACCGCAACGCGGTAGTGGCAGGACAGCGCCAGCTCAAGACCGCCGCCGAGCGCCGTGCCGTGGATGGCCGCGACGACCGGCTTCGGCGAGGATTCCAGGATGGCGTTGACCTCGCCCAGCGGCACACCCTTCGGCGGCTTGCCGAATTCGGTGATATCGGCGCCGGCGATGAAGGTGCGGCCGGAGCAATGGATGACGATGGCCTTCACCGCAGTATCCGCGCCCGCCTTCTGCACCGCGTCGGCGATGCCGGTGCGGACATTGGCGGAAAGCGCGTTCACCGGCGGCGAATTGACGGTGACGACGGCGACCTGGCCCTCGACGGCGAGGTCGACGACTTCGTTGATGGCGGCCATGGGGCGGCTCCCTGAGAACGGATCGGACGAATGGAGACGATTGAGGATCAGCGCGGGCGCTGGCCGGCGAAGGGCAGCGTGGAGGACAGGCCGCCATCGACCGGGAAGGCCTGGCCGTTGACGTAGCTCGCCTCCTCGCTGGCGAGGAACAGCGCCATGGCGGCGATCTCCTCGGGCTGGCCGGGACGGGTCAGCGGGTTGAGCTGGCCGAGCTTGCCCTCGGTGCCGCGCGTGCGGGCGTGGTCGAAGATCGGCGTCGTCATGCCGGTCTCGATGAGGCCGGGGCAGATCGCGTTGACGCGCACGCCCGAGCCGTAAAAGGCGTTGGCCGTCGTCTGGACGAGGCTGATGACGCCGGCCTTCGACGCCGAATAGGGCGAACCGCCGGCATTGGCGCGGAGCGCCGCGACGGAGGCCGTGCAGACGATGGAGCCCCTGCCCTGCTTGATCATCAGCGGCGCGACATGGCGGATGGCGAGGAAGGGGCCAATCAGATTGATGCGCAGGATTTCCTGCCACTGCTCGACCGTCTGCTCGAAAAAGGGCGTCAAGCCCCCGGAGACGCCGGCATTGGCATAGATGGCGTCGACGCCGCCGAATTCGGAGACGGCGCGGGCGACATAGGTCTTCACGTCGTCCTCGCTGCCGGCATCGCCCGCGACCGCGACGGCCGTGCCGCCGGCCTTGCGGATGTCCTCGGCCACGGCCTCGACCTTGTCCTTCTCGCGGTCGACGCAGAGGACGGCGGCGCCTTCGCGCGCGAACAGGCGCGCGCTCGCGCGGCCGATGCCGCTCGCGGCCCCCGTGACGATGGTGCGCTTGCCTTCGAGCCTTGCCATGGCGTTCTCCCGGTATGGTTTTGATTATGAGGCGTCGGCCGCTTCCCAGGCGGCGATGACCGAGCGGATCAGCGTCACGAGCGCCAGCGGCTGATCGATGAGGACGTGGTGCCGCGCCTTCGGAATCTCGATGAACATCGTGCCCTTCGGCGCGGTGGCGCGCACGAAGCGCTTGATCTCGCCCGGGAACAGCACCGAATCCGAGCCCCAGGTGATCGCGAGACGGCATTTTGCGCCGGCGAGATCGACGGCGGAGTCATTGCGCTTCAGCCGCGACCACATGAAGGGATCGAAGCGCCAGGTCCAGCCGGTGGAGCCGTCGGGCTTTGCCACCTCGCGCAGCGAGTGGCGGGCGATGTAGTCGACGATGTAGAGGTTCTCGGCCTCCTGCGCCGGCATCAGGCGGAACCGCGCCAGCGCCTCGACGAACGTGTCGTAGAGGACGGTGTCACGCGGCGGGCGCGACGGCGGCCGGTCGATCTCCCGCTTCGAGCGCATCTCGTTGGAGAGGAATGGCGAGTCCACCGTGATCAGCCCCCCGATCCGTTCGCCGAACCGCGCGGCGAAGGCCATGGCGGGGAAGCTGCCGAAGGAATGCGAGACGACGACCGGCCTGACGGGTCCCTCGCCGAGCCCTGTCGCTTCGAGTGTCGAGAGCATCTCCGCGCAGAGCAGATCCATCGAATAAGCGTCGCGCCAGTCTGAGCCGCCCATGCCCGACCACGAAGACGCAACCACCCGGTGCGTCTTCGCGAAGAACGGCGCGAGATAGCTCCACCAGTCGGCATGGGCCGAGCCACCATGCAGCATGAGCAGGCCCGGCTTGCCGCGCTCGCCCCAGGCGAGCGTCTCGATGGTGACGCCCGCGCCCTGATGGGACGAGCGCTCCGGCTGAAGCGCGAGGGCTTCCTCGAACCAGGCCGGCGTGGGCGGTTTCTCGCCATGGAAGGGCACCAGCGGCGCTGGCTTCGGCTCGGAGGCCATGCGGTTGTCCCGGTGTCTTGACGTTAACGGCAAGCATTCATCCACTGCCGGACGGCCGCAATAGGCCGAATGGCAGGCGGAACGCAGCCCTGCCCGATGGCGGCAAGCGCGGTCTGCTAGCCCGCCTTCTTCGCGAGATGCCTGAACATGACCGCGCGGGCCTCGTCGTCCATCTGCGCCTTGAAGGTGAACTTCTCCTTCAGCGCGACGGCGCGCTCCGCTGCCGGCCGGGCGCTGATCTCGTCCAGCAAGCGCTTGAGGTTCGGGTAGTTGCGCCAGGCTTCATCGCCGAGAATGAAGGGCACCATGCGCGCCCAGCCCCACAGCGCCATGTCGACGATCGAATAGGCGCCGCCAACCATGTAGGCGTTCTGCGACAGGTGCTGCTCGACCACCGCGTAGTGCCGGTCGGTCTCGAACTGGTAGCGCGTATGCGCGTAGGGCACCGGCTCCGGCGCGAAGTGCTTGAAGTGGACCGCCTGTCCCGAATAGGGGCCGATGCCGGTGGCGACGAACATCAGCCAGGAAAGCAGTTCGCCCCTCGCCTTGGGATCGTTCGCAGGGATGAACTTGCCGGTCTTCTCGGCGAGATAGAGCAGGATGGCGTTGGAATCGAAGACGACAGCGTCGCCGTCGACAATGGCCGGGACCTTGCCGTTCGGGTTGATCTTCAGGAACCCGGGCGAGAACTGGTCGCCCTTGCGGGTGTCGATGGCGACGGGCTCGTAGGGAAGGCCCGCCTCCTCCAGGAAGAGCGCGACCTTGGTCGGGTTCGGCGAACCGTTGAAATAGAACTTCAGCATGGGCGTTTCCTCGGAGAGCGCGGTTCGATCAGGCGGCCGACATGGTGAGCGGCGGGCCCACATCCTCGGGGATGGGGCAGATATAGGGGTTGGCGCGGGTACGGGCGGCGAGGTCCGCCTTGGCCGCCGCCATCAGCGCGGGATCGGTCAACACGGCCGCGCCGGCCGCGGCCATGGCCTTCGCCACCTGCACCATCGCCTTATGGGCGGCCGGTGCCTTGCCCTGCGCCACGACCTGCCAGGTGTGGAACGGCGTGCCGACGGCGACCGTCGGCGCGTGGGCCTGCACGGTCGGCACGACCCAGCTGACATCGCCGACATCGGTCGAACCGATCAGCGGATTGCGCTTCGCATCGAGCGGCACGGTGAAATCGGCGAGCGGCCGTTCCGCCGGATCGAGCCCGATCGCGTGATAGACGCTGGCTATGTCCTGCGGCGTCAGCGTGCCCTGGATCTCGCGGGCGAAGGTGCGGTCGGCCTCGTCGAAATGCGGGGGGCCGAGGTCTTCGAGAATGCCCTGCAGCGTGGTCTCCAGCGGCGTGTTGCCGACGATGTTGGAGACGGCGCTGACGATCTTCATCTCCATCTTCGTCTCGGTCATGAGGGCCGCGCCCTCGGCGATCTTGCGCACGCGGCCGACGAGTTCGAGCATGCCGGGCAGGTCGCGGGCGCGGATCGAGTAGCGCACGCGCGCATGCGCCTGCACGACGTTGGGCGCGATGCCGCCGGTGTCGAGCAGGGCGTAGTGGACACGCGCGTCCGAGGGCATGTGCTCGCGCATGTAGTTGACGCCGACATTCATCAGCTCGACCGCGTCGAGGGCCGAGCGGCCGAGATGCGGCGAGGCGGCAGCGTGCGAGGCCTTGCCGGTGAAGGTGAAATCGGCGCGGGTATTGGCGAGCGACAGCGGCGGGGAGACCTCCCACCAGGAGCCGGGATGCCAGGTGATGGCGACATCGGCATCCTTGAACGCGCCCGCGCGCACCATGAACGCCTTGGCCGCGCCGCCTTCTTCCGCGGGGCAGCCGTAATAGCGCACGCGGCCGGGCAGGCCCGTCTCCGCCAGCCAGTTCTTCATGGCGGTGGCGGCAAGGAGGGCTGCCGAACCGAGCAGGTTGTGGCCGCAGCCGTGGCCATGGCCGCTCGTCTCCACGGGACGATGCTCGGCGACGCCCGCCTCCTGGCTGAGGCCGGGCAGCGCGTCATATTCGCCGAGGAAGGCGATGACCGGGCCGCCCTCGCCTGCCTCGCCGATCACCGCCGTCGGGATGCCCGCGACATTCTCCGTGACGCGGAAGCCCTCGGTGCGAAGCTGGGCCGTATGCTCGGCGCAGGAGCGCACTTCGGTATAGCAGACCTCGGGCATACCCCAGACGCGGTCGGAAAGCTCGATCAGCCGGTCCTTCGCCGCATCCACCTGCCGCCAGAGATCGTTGCGATTGTCCATGATGCCCTCGTCGTCTCGCGAAGGCGGCATATCAGCGCGGGAGGGCGTGCGAAGTCCAGCGCGGGATGTGCATGGATGGTGCCATGAGGCGTTGTCTTCCGTCGGACGGCGTGCCTTGAATCAGACAAGTGCGTCCTTCGAGGCTCGCCTTTCAGGTTCGCACCTCAGGATGAGGGAGCTTGTGTTCGGCATGAGGCAGGGGATGCCTGGCTATCATGGCGCCGCTCTGCCCCAGTGCAGTTTACTACGCCCCTCATCCTGAGGTGCGAGGGAGCGAAGCGAACGAGCCTCGAAGGACGCACTTCCTCGATGCAAGGCAACTCTCTCGTCCCGAGCCCCTCAATCCGCAAATCGCGGCGCGCGCTTCTCCATATTGGCCTTCACCGCCTCGACCTGGTTGGCGCTGCCGAGCAGCTTCTGCTGCTCGACCGATTCCATCATGAGGCCGTCGGCCGGGCTCGACACGGTCGCGGCGTTCATGAGGCGCTTGGCAGCGCGGACAGCCTCGGGGTTCTTCGCTGCGATCTCGCGGGCGGCGGCCAGCGCCGCAGCACGTGGATCGGTCTCGATGCGGGTGACGAGGCCGAGCGCCTGCGCCTCGACGCCCGCCACGATGCGGCCGGTATAGGTCAGGTCGCGCACGATGTCGTCGCGGCAGAGGTGGCGCAGCAGCTGGGTGCCGGCGACATCCGGCACGAGGCCCCACTTGATCTCCATGACGGAGAGCTTCGCGTCCGCCGTGGCGAAGCGCATGTCGGCGCCGAGCGCGACCTGCAGCCCGCCGCCGAAGGCGACGCCGTGGACCGCGCAGATGACCGGGACGGGAAGCTCGCGCCAGCACCATGCCGCCATCTGCGGGCGGTTGGCGATGCCGTGGGTGCGGGCGACAAGATCGCGCAGCGAGGCGTCGCCGCCGGACTGCATGGCCTGGAAGCTCTCGAAGTCGAGCCCGGCGCAGAAGGCACGGCCCTCGCCGGAGAGGACGGCAGCACGGACGCCCTTCGTGTTCGCCACGAGGCCGGCCGCCTCGATCAGCGCGTCGAACATGGCGGGGTCGAGGGCGTTCATCTTGTCCGCGCGGTCGAGACGGATGTCGGCGACGCCGTCCGCGATGGTGACGGCGATGCGGTCGCGGATGCGCGTGGCGGTCATGGCTCTGGCCTCTGGCGTTTCTCTCCGCCGGCATTGTGCGAGGCGCGACAACCGGAATGAAGCCGGCCGTTCGGGGCAAGGCAAACCCTCTCCCGAGGGGAGAGGGTTTACGTCCGCAGCGCCTCGCTCAACGCCTTGGCGAGATCGCCGCGCGGCTCGGCGCGGACGTCCGACAGGCCGAGCCAACGTGCCATCAGCCGGAGTTCGGCGGCGAGCGGCCCGGCGACCTCGGCCGCCTTCGCCCCTTCCTCCAGGTGAGCCGCCTGCGCGACCAGCACCGAGCCTGCCCTGTCCGCCTTCAGATCGACGCGGGCCGCCAGCGTGTCGCCGAGCAGGAAGGGCAGCACGTAGTAGCCGTGAACGCGCTTCTCGGCCGGCGTGTAGATTTCGAGGCGGATGCGCGCGCCGAACAGGCCCTCGGTGCGCTCGCGCTGCCAGACCAGCGGGTCGAAGGGCGCGAGCAGGGCACGGGCCTCGGCCTTGCGGGGGATGCGGGCATCCTTCGCGAGAAAGGCGGGATTGCGGAAGCCCTCGATCGCGACGGGGATCAGGTCGCCACTCTCGACGAGGCTCGCGACCGCCGCCTTCGTATCGGCCACCTCCAGCCGGTAGTAGTCGCGCAGGCAGCGTTCGGTGGCGATGCCGAGGGCGATGGACGAGAGGCGCACCAGCTCGCGGTTGGCATCGGCGTCGGAGGGCGTCGGCGTGTCGAGCACGGCCTGCGGCAGCACGCGTTCGGTGACGTCGTAGATGCGCTCGAACGCGCCGCGCCGCGTGGCCGTGGTGACCATGCCGGCCCAGAACAGCCATTCGACGGCCATCTTGCCCTCGGACCAGCCCCACCAGCCGCCCTCGCCCTTGTGGTCGTGGGAGAGTTCGGAGGCGGCCATCGGCCCGTGCCGCTCGATCTCGCGGTGGACCTGGTCGATCAAGTCCCGCCGCTCGCGCCCGAATTTCGCAAGGCCGGTATAGATGCCCTCGCCGCTGGCGGCGCGGGCCATGCGGAAGCGGAACAGCGGCTGGAGCGCCACCGGCAGGTAGGAGGCCTCGTGCCCCCAGTACTCGAACAGGACGCGCCGCCGCCCCGAATAGGCGAGCGCGTCGATGTCGGCGGTCGCATAGGGGCCGAGGCGGGAGAAGCCGGGCAGTGTGTGGGCGCGGGCGACGACATTGACCGAGTCGATCTGCACGACGCCGAGGCGATCGATCATGCGCCTCAGATGCCGCTTCCCGGCGGCAACCGATCCACGGGCCTCGCCATGGCCGGCAAGGTCGAAGCCCTGCGCGGCAATGGCGATGCGGCGGGCCTGTTTCAGGGAGAGGCTGTCGGAGCGGGGCGGCATGGGCTCGGGCGGGACTGATGGGGATAAGTCTAGCGGCACCTCTACCCGTGGCACCACCCGAAAGCTGGCAGGAACGGCGTTCGGGCCAAGAACCAGACGCGCGAGCAGAGATACTTGTCCCCAGGGGCGAGGGTTGCGCTAGTCTCCGCGCCTCGAACAGGAGCAGTCCATGCAGAAGCGCGCCCTCGGCCGGACCGGCCTTTCCATCGCCCCGCTCGTCTTCGGCGGCAATGTCTTCGGCTGGACGGCGGACGAGAAAACCTCGTTCGACCTGCTGGACCGCTTCGTCGATGCCGGGCTGAACGCGGTGGACACGGCGGATGTCTATTCCGCCTGGGCGCCGGGCAATTCCGGCGGCGAGAGCGAGACGATCATCGGCCGCTGGATGAAGGCGCGCGGCAGCCGCGACCGGGTCGTTGTCATCACCAAGGTCGGCTCGCCCATGGGCGAGGGCAAGAAGGGCCTCTCGGCGCGCTACATCGCCGAGGCGGTGGAGGCCTCGCTGAAGCGGCTCCAGACCGATGCCATCGACCTCTACCTGTCGCACTGGCCCGACCCGGACACGCCGCACGAGGAGTCGCTGGCGGCTTATGAGAAGCTCAAACAGGCCGGCAAGATCCGCGCGGTCGGCTGCTCCAATCTCGACGCGATGCAGCTCAAGGCCTCGCTCGATGCGGCGAAGGCCAGGGGCCTGCCGCGCTACGACGTGCTGCAGCCCGAATACAATCTCTACGACCGCGAGAAATTCGAGGGGCCGCTGGCCGACCTCTGCGTCAGGGAGGACATCGGCGTCATCACCTATTTCTCGCTGGCCAAGGGGTTTCTCTCCGGCAAATACCGCGCGGAGGCCGATCTCGGGCAGAGCCCGCGCGGCGAGCGCGGCGTCAGGCCCTACCTGAACGACAAGGGATTCCGCGTGCTGAAGGCGCTGGACGAGGTCTCCGCCGCGCATGGAGCGAAGCCGGCCGAGGCGGCGCTCGCCTGGCTGATGGCGAAGAAGGCGGTGACCGCGCCGATCGCCAGCGCCACCCGGCTCGACCAGATGGAGAGCCTGATCAAGGCGGCGTCGCTGACGCTTTCGGACGCCGAGGTGAAGGCACTGGACGCGGCAGGCGCCTAAAGAGCCAGCCCGCACCCGCCGCGGCTTCCGGGCAGGACGATGAGCGCGCCACTGCCGTAAAGGGCTTTCACGCCCTCGCGGCCGGAAACGGCGGCGAGGACGAAGATGCCGCCGACGCGCACGAGGCGGATGCGGTCGGGATCGACGTCGCGCAGAAGGCTTGCCGGCGCGCCGATGGCGACCACCATGCCTTCGCCCGGCCGCGCCATGGCCAGCGTCGCCATGCCCAGCATCCAGAGGCCGAGGGCCGCGACACTGGCCAGAACGAAGCCGCGTGCGGCGTGCCGGCGCCGGGGCGCGGTTTCAATAGTCGTAGAGATGCTCAAAGGAGCCTCCCGCGGCGGCCGCCGCCTGCATGGCCTCGCCAAGGCGCTCGACCGGCACGTCGAGGCCGACGCGCTGCCAGCCGGGCCGCGCCTGCACGATGAAGCCGAACAGCTTCTGCGCGCCGGGCACCGAAAACTGGTCCTTCATCGGGATGACCAGCGTCACCATTGCGCGGCGGTTGCCGGCGATCTCGGTGAAGCGCCCGCCCTTGACCGCCACCTGCCGGACGATATCGGTGAAGGCGCGGTAGCGGTCGGTCTCGATCAGCACGCCGCCGGCCGGCTCGCCGACCACCGTGACGCCGGGGATCGCGGCGAGTTCTGCGGCAGGCAACCCCGCGACCACGCTGCGGATGCGCAGGTCAGCGGGCGAGAGGCCCGCCGCCTGTCCGGTCAGCACGGCATAGCCGGACTTCACGCCCCACTCCGCGGTGAGGGCCACGCGACGCTCGATGGAGCGGACCGCGCTTCCATCGCCGAAGGTCGTCTCGCGCCAGAACTGCGCCACCGTGGATGCGAAAGGGAACTGGTACCACGGCGTCTGCGTGAGGAAGGCGGCATAGCGGTCGGCGACATCAGAGGCGAAGCGGTCCTCGGCATTCTTCACCTGGCCGCGCCACCAGGCGGAGGCCCGGCCGATGGTCTCCTCCCACAGGCCCTTGACGATCATCTCGGCGGTGAAGGACACGCCGATGATGTAGAGCATGGCCTTCATGTCGCCGGGCGTCGCCGTCTGCCGCGTCGTGCGCGTGGTGATGTCGCAGAGGCTGGTCCAGAAGCCGAGGATCGAGGCGGAATATGAAAAGGCGTGCTCGTCCGAAGTCTTCAATACGCCCGCGAGATCCTCGTAGGCGTGGACGATGTACCATTCCGGATAGGACAGGTAGCTGTTCACCTCCGGCCGCCGCCACGGCAGCTCGGTGATGACGCGCTGCGTCGCGTCGGCTGTCGACTGCGGCAGGGACTGGCAGCGGGTCTCGATATAGAGGATCGGCAGAGCCGAGATCGCCAGCAGGCCGACCGCCACCAGCAGGACCTGCCCGACCGAATGGACGAGGAGCTTCAGCGCGATCTTCACGCCGCCGCCTCCTGGTCGCCCGTGGGTGCAATGGCGAAGCCGACGAAGGCCGCGACGCCACCGAGCACGATATGCGGCGTGTTGGCGAGGATCTTGAAGACGAACGGCAGGTCGAGAACGCCGTAGATGAGGATGCCGAGGTCCAGATAGCCGGAGCCGGTGGCAAGGCCGAGCAGGCCGTCGAGGCAGTAGAGCACGCCGAAGACGCGCAGGAAGGTCACCGAAGCGCGGGTGGACAGCCACGCCGCCATCGCCGCCCAGGCTGCGGAGGCGAAGTGCAGCGCGTCGTCGTAGATGTCGAGGGCGAAGATGCCGAAGGCCCTGCCCTGCGCGTCGGTGAGGCCGGGAATGTAGTTGAGCAGCGTCACGAGGCCGAGGATCACGGCATAGGCGGCGGCGACCTTGCGGTGGAGCGTCATGGGCGGGTCCTTCTGCACTGTCGGGTTGCTGGCATGGTCACGCGAAATAGACGTCCCACATCGTGTTGCGGAACAGGAGGCCGGGATCGATCTCGCGCTTCTTCGCGACGAACCGGGCGAGATTGGGATAGGCGCGCTCGACCTGATCGCGGCGGGCATGCAGCCGGTAGGGCAGATAGAACGAACCGCCGATGGCGATGACGCGCTCGATCAGCGCCTCCGTCATGGCGAGCATGTCGGCCTCGGCCTCCGGGGTGACCGATTGCGAGAACAGCATGACGGCGGCGATGCGCGGCACGGGAGCATAGGACAGCGCGCTGACCGTGTCGGTCTTCACGTAGCGCAGCGTGACGTTGAGGAGATCCTGCCGCGAGCGAGGGATGACCTCCCGGCACGCAGCGAGGAAAGCGTCGAAACGATCCGGCGCGACGAAATATTCATGCAGGATGTCGGTGCGCAGGGCATCGCGGCCGGCAAGGTTCGCCACCGGCTCGTTCATCAGCGTGCTGCGCGTGGCGATGCCGGAGGAGATCGCGGGATTGCCGACCGTCTCCGCCGCCCAGCGGGCGCGCTTGCCGGTGTCGCTGCCGATCTGCGCACGGAAGATTTCGCGCGACACGGAGGACATCAGGCCGCCGGCGGATAAGGGCGGCAGGCGCGCGGGCGGACTGGGCACGGGACGGTAGGTGATCATCAGGGCTTGTCGCAGGAAGTCGCGCCGCGCCACCGACAGGCGGCCATATGCCATCTGGATCGCGGGGTCGCGGTCGATCGCAGCGACGAAGCGGGGACCGAACTCGCCGGCCGGCATCAGCACGTTGGTCGGCCGCAGGAGCGCGTTGGGCACCATGTCCACGACCATATCCAGGATGACGCCGAACAGGCCGTAGCCGCCCTGCACCAGGCCATAGAGCTCGGCATTCTCGGTGGGCGAGCAGGTGACGATCGTGCCGTCCGCCAGCATCAGGCGGAAAGAGCGCACGGTGGCGCCGAAGGGACCGAAGGGCACCGGCCAGCCATGGGCATTGACCGACAGCGTGCCGGCGGTGGCGAAATCGGCATTGGACTGCATGACGGCCGGCGAGAAACCGGCGCGGTCGAGTTCCTGCAACAGGTAGATCCAGCGCGAGCCCGCATGGGTGCGATAGGTCTTTGCCGCGGTGTCGAGTTCGCAGAATTTCGTCTCGAAGGTCGCCGCGGTGGCGTTGCGATAGAGGCTCTGGCCGCCCATGGAGTGGCGCGCGCCGCCGACCACGAAAGCGCGGCTGCCTGCCTGCGCCTCCTTCAGCTCGCGGCGCAGGCGCTCGATGAAGGCCGCCTCGGGATCGTCGGCGACGACCCAGTGCCTTGCGACAGGCGTCGGCGACAGGCGGCTGGCATCGTTGAGGACGATGCGCTGCTGGGCGGACGCCGCACGCGGCAGCAGCGCGGCACCGGCCGCGGTCGCGGCAAGTTTGACGATGGTGCGACGGGTCGGTTTCGCCATGGAGCCTCGGATCGTGCGAACGCGGCGCGCCGGAGAATCGCGCAGGCGCACATTGGTACCGCCGGGTTTCCATCATGTTGCACGGGCGGCACGCCGATTGCGGTATCTCGATAGGACTGGCTGTCATAATCAGCCCTGCGACGACAATACGCGCGCCTGCACATGCCAATGCTTCCCGCCAACTATTGTTTTTGCCGACGGGACAAGGCAGAACGCTACGGAACTATTGCGCAATATCCCGTCCGGGCGGACGGCGCCCCTCACCCGTCCGGTCCGCGCGGTCCGATTTCGTCATTCGTCTCGCGGCAGGCATTCCAGCATCGCCGTATCAACCGGTTGCCCTGTGAAACTATGACTCGCAGCCTTCTGATCGGTGTCATGGCGTTCTGTGCCCTGGGTGCGGCCGGGCAGCCCGCCGCCGCGCAGTGGAGCGTGCGCGAACTGCCGGGACCGGCGGGCACGGGTCCAGCTATCGAAATGTCGTACCGCAGCTCGGGCGAACGCTTCACGCTGCTTTGCAGCGCCGGCGCGGCCTTCGTCTCCTTCGCGCCCGGCTACCGCCTGCCGGCCCAGCCGGAAGGCGTGTTCGACGGCAGCTACAGCGTCGACAACGGTCCCTCTAAGCCGATCCGCTGGCGCGTCACGGGGACCTCGGCTTTCGTCACGGCCAGGTTCGCGGAGAGCTTCCTCGCCGACATTGCAGGCGCAATGCAGGTATTCATCCAGTTTCCCGGGGTCGAGCAGACCTACGACCTCTCGGCTCTGGCGCCGCATGCGCGCAAGATCAAGTCGGTCTGCCGCCTGACGGAAAGCGGCTGAGCGGCAGCCCCTCTCTCCCGGCTCTTGGCGGAACCGTCCGACCTTGGCATGCGTTGCCCGTCGCGGCTCCGAACCGGCCGCCATGCTTCAAGGAGATTATTCATGTCAGAAACAGGCTCAACGCGCCGTCTGGCGCTCACCGGGCTTGCAGCCATGCTGCTGACGGCACTCGCGGGCGGCAGCGCGATGGCGCAAGGCCGCGGATGGGGGCCCGACGGCATGGGCCCTCCGGGCCAGAGGCGGCGCGGCTGGGTGCCTCCGGGCCATCGCCGCGGGTGGATTCCGCCCGGCCATCGGCGGCGTCACCGGCGCGGACCGCCTCCCGGTCGCGGCTGGCGCCGCTGGAACTGACGCTGCCACGAACTCGTCCGAGCCGGCCTGCGGGCCGGCTCGGACGCTGGAACTAGCGGCGGATGCCGAGGAAGAAGCCGACCAGCGCGGCAGCCGCCAGCGCCTGGAACGGCCGCGCGGCGATTTCGTCGGTGATCATCTTCTGGAGGTCGCCGGCGCGGTTCGCCATGACCTCGGTATCGACACCGGCCGCCTTGAGCTGCCGATTGGCGGTTGTGGCGAACTGCGCCACGGTGCTTTCCACAGCTTCAGCTTCGTCGCGATTGCGATTGACGGCCATCGTCGTCTCCTCCGTTGATCGAGGATGCAACGCGCGGGCAAGGACGGCGTTCCAGCAGCCATCGCGCGGGAAACAAAGGGCGCTACGCACGACAGATTGCGGATCGCATCTGGCGCGAGAGGCGCCAAGCCATTGAAAATGGTCCGCTTCACCGGAGATGAAGCCAACCAGTTGTTCGAAGAGTCACTGTGGAGCCGGCTACTCGGAGGGGCTGCTGCGGCAAAACATCGACGTTGAAAAAATTCGTTTATTGCAAATCAATTCGGACTTAGCTAAGTTCTTGCGACAGTTGGAGCGTGCCGCCTTTTCCTGCCGCTGCCAAGAACGCCATGAGCACATTCAGATGGCCAAGACGACCACGGGAAGCAGCGTCGAAAGCCGGGGCGTACAATCCGTCGAGGCGGGCGCGCGCATCTTGAGCGCCATGGTGGAGATTGGCTCGCCTGCGATGCTCCGCGACATAGCGGCCAGAGCAGCGACGACGTCGGCGCAGGCCCATGCCTATCTGGTCAGCTTCCGCAAGACGGGGTTCGTCGAGCAGGACGCGGCCACCGGCCGCTATCTGCTCGGCCCGTTTGCCCTGCAGCTCGGGCTATCGCGAATGCGCCAGGTGGATACGTTGCGTCTGGCGGGCCAGGCCGCCGCGGAGCTCGCCGCCGAATTCGGGCTCATGGTCACCCTCTCCGTGTGGGGTACGCATGGACCGACCATTGTGCAGGTGCAGGACTCGGAAGCGCCCATCCACGTCAATCTTCGTGCCGGCGGCGTCTATACGCTCTCGGGTACAGCCACCGGGCGGCTCTTCGCAGCCTTCGTTCCCGAGCGCGTGGTGAAGCCACTGCTCGCTGACGAGCTTAGGCCCGGCAGTCAGCAGCGCGCCATCGGCGTACCTACCTCGCAGAAGGCCCTTGCGGTCTCGACCACGCGTATCCGGGTTGACGGTTGCTCAACGACTGCCGGCAGCCCGGTGCCTGGCATCAACGCGATTGCGGTGCCCATCTTCGACCACACGGGCCACATGCAGTGTGCCCTGACCCTGATCGGCCCCGAACTCGAGGTTTCGATTGATCCGGCCGGGCCCATGGCTCAACGGGCGATCGAGTTCGGCCGCGCTCTGTCAGCGCGCCTTGGATACGTGGAAGAGCGCGCCGCTGAAGATCTGGATGAAGAGCCGCGCGCTACGCGACGCGCACCGCGCGCCGCCGAGTAAAGGGCTCCGGCGAGCGGACAATCAGTGCCCGCTGCCGAGGTATGCCGCGCGCACCTTCGGGTCGCGCAGCAGCTCCTGTCCCGTCCCAGACATGGTCACGCGCCCGTTCTCCAGCACATAGGCCGTGTCCGCCACGGCCAGCGCCAAGTTGGCCATCTGCTCGACCAGGAGAATGGTCATGCCGCTGTCGCGCAGCCGCACGATCGCGCGGAAAATGTCCTTGATGATCAGCGGCGCCAGACCCAAAGAAGGCTCATCCAGCAACAGCAGGCGCGGCGACGCCATGAGGGCCCGGCCGATGGCCAGCATCTGCTGCTCGCCGCCGGACAGGGTGACCGACGGCTGATCGCGGCGCTCCTTCAGACGTGGGAAGAACTGGAACTGCTCTTCGATCGCCTCCGCCATGGCGCTGGGCGAAAGGTTGCGCGAGTAGGCGCCGAGCTCGAGGTTATCGCCAACGGTCTGGTCCGGAAATACCTGACGGCCTTCCGGTGACAGGGCGATGCCACACTTGACGCGCTTATGCGCCGGCAGCGTCGAGATATCCGTATCGTCCAGACGGATGCTTCCGCCAGAGAGCGGGAGCAGGCCGCAGATGGCCTTGAGCAGCGTGGTCTTGCCGGCGCCGTTGGCGCCGACGATGGCGACGACACTCCCGGCGGGCACAGTCAGGGACACATCGCGGACCGCGACGATCGGGCCATACGCGAGACTGACGCCGTCAACCTGAAGCAGGACTGCGGGCTTCGACGGTGCGGGAGCGGTCATCATGCGGTCGCCTTGATCGGGCGGGCCAAAGCCGCCGCACCGTCTTCATCCGTGCCAAGATAGGCCGCCGCAACACGGGGATTGCGCTGGATTTCGGCTGGCGTGCCCTCCGCGATCTTCTCGCCGTAGTCCAGCACGATGATGTGGTCGGATATGCGCATCACCAGGTCCATGTGATGCTCGACCAGGAGGATGGTGACGCCGGCATCCCGGACCTTCAACAGCAGCTCGCCCAGCTCGTCGGTTTCCTGCGGATTCAGGCCCGCAGCAGGCTCGTCGAGGAGCAGCAGATGCGGTTCCGTCGCAAGCGCGCGCGCCAGCTCGACCCGGCGCTGCAGGCCATAGGCAAGGCTGCCGGCCTTGGCGTCGGCGACGGGCTGCAGGCCGAGGAAGGCAAGGATTTCATCAGCGGTCCGCCGAGCCGCCTGCTCCTGGTTTCGTCCGAGGCCCAGCAGGGACTGGAGGAAGCCGTTGGTCATGCGCGAATGGCGGCCGAGCATGACGTTGTCACGCACGGTGAGATCGCGGAACAGCCGCAGATTCTGGAAGGTGCGGCCGACGCCGCTGACGCAGATGGCATAGCCCGGCGAGCGGGTCATGTCGCGACCCTGGAAGCTGATCTGTCCCTCATCCGGCTTCACGATGCCGGTCAGCATGTTGATGAGGGTGGTCTTGCCGGCGCCGTTGGGGCCGATCAGGGCATGGATGTGGCCCGGGGTGAGCTTCATGCCGATGTCGCGCGCGGGCTTCACGCCGCCATAGGACTTCGACACCGAGTCGACCAGGAGGAGCGGGGACGTCACCGGCGGGCCGGCAGGACGCGGCAGGCGTGCCGTCACATCAGACGAGACGCCCCGTTGAACCGATGACGCGCGCGCCCCGAACTTCGCGAACAGGTCGGACAGCAGCCCGGCCACGCCGCGCGGCATCGCGTAGAGGGCGAACAGCAGGAGCGCGCCGTTGACGAAGTGCTCGATCCAGCTCCAGCGGGCGAGGAAGCTCGACAGCAGCGTCAGGATGACGGCGCCCAGAAGCGGTCCGGCCAGCGAGCCGCTGCCGCCGAACAGCACTATCAGCAGGATGAACACCGACAGGTGGAAATTGATGAAGTCCGAGTTGATGTACTGGTTCTGCTGGGCGACCAACGCGCCGGCAATACCGCAGGTCACTGCGGCGATGACGAAGGCGAGAACCTTATAGTGCAGCACCTTGACGCCTACGGCGCCGGCGGCGACCTCGTCAGCCTGAATTGACAGGAACGCCCGCCCAAAACGGCCGACCAGCAGGTTGCGCACCAGGACGTGCAAGAGCAGGGCGAGCCCGATGGCCAGCCATACCCATCCCGCCATGGTCAGAGGCTCGCCGTTGAATGTCAGCGCCTTGATCGAATAGATGCCCATGGCGCCGCCGAAGAGCTCGGTGGATTCCGTCACCAGGCGCTCCACAACGATGCCGAACGCCAAGGTGACCATGGCAAGGCTGGGGCCTTTCACGCGCAGCGAGGGAGCTGCAATGAGCAGGCCGAACAGCCCCGAGACAACCGCCGCGATGAGCAGAGACGTCCATGGGCCGAGGTCCGCCCAGGTGGTCAGCAGGGCGGCCGAATAGGCGCCTGCCGCAAACAGGCCGGCCTGGCCGAGCGACTTCTGACCGGCAAAGCCGAGCAGCACGTTCATGCCGGTGGCGCACATGAAATAGATGCAGATCGAGAACATGATCCGCAGATAGAAATCGTTGGCGGTGAAGAAGACCAGGACCGCTGCGGCGGCCGCGATGATGACAGCTGCGACGATGTCCCTCATGGCCTCAGACCTTGTCCAGCGAGCGAGCGCCGAAGAGCCCGTTGGGTCTGATTGCAAGCACCGCGATGATGAGGCCGAAAATGACGATCTCGCGCCACTGGGCGCTCCAGAGCGCCACGCCCGACTCGAGCAGGCCGAGGAGAAAGCCGCCGAAGATGCAGCCGCGGGGGTTATCGAGTCCGCCGACGATCGCGCCTGAGAACGCCTTGAGCGCGATGCCCATGCCGAGGAAAAGCGAAGCTGAGGTGATGGGAGCAATCAGCAGGCCGCCAATGCCCGCCAGCACGCTGGAGAGCGCGTAGGCGCCGATCATCATTGCGGTGACATTGATGCCCATCAGGGCCGCCACCTGGGGGTTCGCCGCGACCGCACGCATGGCTTTGCCGATGCGGCTGCGGCGCATGACCTGGTCGAGCCCGATCATAAGCGCGAGGGCGACGAGGAAGACGAGGATTTCCTGAGGACGGATGCCGGCGCCGGCAATGCGGATGACGTCGTCACCAAACGGCGACGGCACGTTGACCGGCGCAGGACCCCACATGGCGAGGCCCAGGCTCTGCACGATGATGCCAAAGCCGATCGTGCTCATGACCCAGTTCATACCGGTCTGACCGGCGAACGGCCGGATAGCAGCAAGAAAGATCAGCAGGCCGAGCACGCCCAGAATAACCCCGACCGCGAGGACCGCGATCGGGTAGTTGAAGCCGGCCGAGGCTGCGACCGGCAGGGAGGCGAAGTTGGGGCTGATGCCCGAGAACTTCGCGAGCAGGTAGAGCACCGTCACGCCGAGGAACGCGCCAGCCGCCACGAACTCGCCTTGCGCGAAGTTCAGCGTTTTCGTGGTCGTGAACGTAATGCTGAAGCTCAGGGCGATCAGCGCATACACGCCGCCAACCGCGAGCCCGCTCACGAGGAGCTGGAGAAGCGTCGACATCCGGGGCACCTCGACGGTGGAGAGCGATCAGCCCTTGAAATCTTCGGCCTTGAGCGACTGCACGACGGCGTCATCGAACGCAGCAAGCTTGCCGTTCTTCCAGCAGGTCCAGCGCTGGTCGGCGGCGCCGAGGCCTTCGTGGTTGTCGCGCGAGAACGGCTTCTCGTAGGTCTTGGCGTAGCCCTCGAACTTGCCGTTCAGATCCTCGAGAGCGGCGCGCACCGCACGCCCGTCGGTGGAGCCAGCCTGGGTGATGGCCATGCCGAGCAGCATGGTCGCGTCGTAGGCATGAACGGCGAACGAGAACGCGGAGTCCGCGTCTATCTTCGGGCGGATGCGATCGAAGAACTGCTGCTGATGCGGCGTGCGGGATTCCGACACGGTCCGCAGAAAGATGGGCTTCTCGGCGAGCGTGGCACCGGCGGCGTTGATGAAGCTGAGGTTGTCCGCGGCCCAGCTGGTGAGCACGACCGGGAAGTAGTTGATCTTGTCCATCGAGCGCATCACCTGCCCGATCGGCGTGCCCTGAGCCCAAAGCAGGACGGTATCGACGCCGGCATCCTTCAGCTTGATCAGCTGGGAGGTCATGTCCGTGTCGTTGACACCGAAGCGCTCATTGGCGGCCGGGTTGAAGCCCTGCACCCTGGCCACCTCCTGCAGGTCGCGAAGACCACCCTGGCCATAACCGGTCGTCTCGGTGAGGAAGCCGATCGTCTTCGTGTTGGGATTCTTGCGGGCGTAGGCCATGACAGCGACGACCTGGAACCGATCCACGCTGCCGATGCGGAACATGTAGTTGTCGGTGTTCGGCGCCATCGGCTTGGTGATGTCGGTCGCCGAACCGATGCAGCCCATCACCGGAATGCGCTTCTGGTTGGGAATCTGCTTCCAGGCCAGCGCGTTGCCGGAGTTTGTCGGACCGAACACCGCGGCGACCTTCTCGCCGTCGATCAGGTCGCTCATGTTCTGGATGGACTTCGGCGGCTGCGAGAGATCGTCGCGGATGACCAGGGTCACCTTGCGACCCATGACGCCGCCCTTCTTGTCGAGGTCCTCAAGAGCCGCCTGAATGCCGACGACGGCGGCGCGGCCGGACTGCGCGGAGGGCGAGGCCGAAAGGTCGCCGTTGAAGCCGATCTTGATCGGTTCGTTGGCCAGCGAGTAACGCGAGGCCGAGAGCACGAGAGGCGCAGACAGCGCGCCGGTCAAAAAGCGCCGACGGGTCGACAGGAAGCTGCTCATAGTTCCCTCCACTTTTGCGATCTCACCATGGATCGCGGGTGTTTCCCCTCCGGACGGACATCCGCCGCGGATTTTTCTCGCCAGGCGCCTTGCACTCAGTGCATCCGGCGCTTGGGCAGTTGCTCGGTGATTAGCGTATGGCAAAACTGTATGCAAGAGCCGAATTATATTTTCTTCGCGTATTGCGAACGGCCTCGTCATATGCGAGGTTCACGGCTCACAGCGCCCATGGAAGAGGCTCGCTGGAGGAAACATGTTGCTGAAGGGTCAAACCGCTGTTGTCACCGGCGCAGGCCAGGGCAATGGCGCGGCAATCGCGCTGGGGCTGGCCGAGCAGGGCGCGCGGCTCATTTGCACGGATGTCGACCGGGCCTCCGCCGAACGAACGGCCGAGGCCATCCGGTCGAAAGGCGGAGAAGGCAGCGGTCACGCGCTCGATGTCACCGACAAGGCGGCTGCCGTGGCGCTCGCTCAGGCCCTCGACAAACAGGGCGTGGCAGTCTCGATCGTTGTGAACAACGCTGGCATCTGCCCTCGCCACACCATCGACAGTCCGGAACTCGAGCACTCCTGGCATGCAGCCATCGACGTCAATCTGACGGGTGCGCTCAACGTCACGACCGCGTTCCTGCCGGCGCTTCGCCGGACCAAGGGCACGGTGGTCAATATCGCGTCGATCGCCTCGTTCGTCTCCACCGCAACATCGGTGAGCTACCCGGTTTCCAAGGCGGGGTTGAAAGCGCTCACCCAGAGCCTCGCGCATGAACTCGCGCCCGAAGGCATTCGCGTGAATGCGGTTGCGCCGGGCACGTTCGCGACCGCGATGACCGAAGCCACCCGCAACAACCCGGAAAGGTCGGCTCGCTTCCTGACCCGCATCCCCATGGGGCGCTACGGCGAGCCAGAGGAACTGGTCGGCCCCGTCGTGTTCCTTGCCTCGTCCATGTCGAGCTACGTCACCGGCACGACCCTGGTCGTGGACGGCGGCTATCTGGCGCTTTGAGGGTCGTTCCATGATCGTCCGAATGGGATTGCTGCGTCGCAGGCCGGATATCTCCCGGGATCAGTTCCGCAAGCACTGGAGGGATGTCCACGGACCGCTGGCCAGGCAGATGCCGAAGCTCCGTGGCTATCATCAGAACCACATTGTCGACGATCGTCAGTTGGGCGTCGACCACGCGCGCGGCGAGTGGGATATCGACGGCATCTCGGAACTTTGGTTCGACAGCGCCGAGGAGATGGAAGCGGCTATCGCCTCCCCGGCCTATGCGCCCGTCCGTGACGACTCGCCCGCCTTTCTCGCCGAGACGCGGGTGGTGACCATCGAGCAGCGCACGGTGAAGGTCTTCGACGGCAGGTCCAAGGCCATCAAGCGGATGTCCTTCCTGAAGCGCCAGCCTCACCTGACGCCCGAGCAGTTTCGCCACGAATGGTTCGAGGTTCACGGTGACCTGGTGAAGGCTTTCCCAACCCTGCTGGGGTATCGCCAGAACCTCATTCTGTCGCGCGAAGCCGATCCCGGCCAGAAGGGCAGCTACGACACCGTACCGGCGGACGGCATCGTCGAGATGTGGTTCGAAGATGAAGCGGCACTGCAGGCCTCGTTCTCGCACGAAGCCGCGATTCGCTCCCAGGCCCACGCCCATCAGTTCATCGCCGAGATTTCGCCGTTCCTGGTCGAGGTCCACGAGGTTGTCTGAGGCTGCCGCAACATCGGTATCCGCGGGATCCCGGCTGTTCAGGCCCCTGCAGATCCGCGACCTTGAGCTGCCCAACCGCATCGTCATCTCGCCGATGTGCCAGCACGCAGCCGACGACGGCTGCGCGACCGACTGGCTGCTCGTCCATCTCGGCAAGTTCGCGCTGGGAGGGGCAGGCCTGATCCTGACCGAAAGCACCGCGGTCGCACCCGAGGGGCGTATCGGCATCAAGGATCTCGGCCTGTGGCGCGACGATCAGATCGCGCCGCTGGCCCGTGTCGTCGACTTCGTTCACGGACAGGGCGGGCGCATCGGCGTCCAGTTGGCCCATGCCGGCCGGAAAGCCGGAAGCCACGCCCTGTGGGACGGCGGCAAGGCATACACGGCCGAGGAGCTTGCCGGCTTGAACTGGCAGCGTATTGGACCGAGCCCGGTCGCCGCCGGACCCGGCTGGACGGTTCCCGAGGCGTTGGACGACGCCGGTATCGCGCGGGTAATCGCGGAATTTGCCGCCGCGACGAAAAGGGCCGATGCCGCCGGCGCCGACTGCGTCGAGCTGCACTTCGGCCACGGCTATCTGGCGGCGAGCTTCCTTTCACCAGTCTCCAATCGCCGGACCGATCCGTATGGCGGATCACGCGATAACCGCATGCGACTGCCGCTCGCCATCATTCAGGCGGTCCGCGAGGCGCTTCCAGCCACAAAACCGTTGTTCTGCCGCATCTCGGCCGTCGACGGCGCCGAAGGCGGATGGGGTCTGGATGACTCCGTCGCCTTCGTGCAGGCGGCGACATCGCTTGGCGTCGACGTGATCGACGTGTCGTCGGGCGGCCTCGCCGAGGAGACCCGCACGATGGCCATCCCGCGCGGGCTCGGATTTCAGGTCGGGTTCGCCGAGCGCATCAAGACCGAAACCAGTGTCGTCACCCAGGCGGTGGGGATGATCGTCGACGGCTTTCAGGCGGAGGACGTCCTTCAGCGAGGTCAGGCGGATCTGATCGCGATCGGCCGCGCCGCGCTTGAGGATCCCTACTGGCCGCGGCGCGCCTTCGAGCAGCTCCATGGAAGGGCGGATTTTGACGCATGGCCGGTTCGGCACGGTGCATGGCTCGCCAAGCGCGAGCAGGGAATGGGTTCGCTGCTCGATGCACGCAGACAAGAGCTGCGCGCGCGGGTCGGCGGGTAAAACGGACAGGACGAACATCATGGCAAACCGTGTCTCATGCGACGTGCTCGTCGTTGGTTCAGGTGCCGGTGGACTTGCCGCGGCCGTCACCGCGGCGCACCAGGGGCTGAAGGTTATCGTGGCCGAGAAAACGCCCTATGTCGGCGGCACCACCGCGCTGTCCGGCGGCTTCATGTGGGTGCCCAACAACCCCATCTCCAAAGCTGACGGCATCGAGGACAGCGCGGCGGCGGCGCGAACCTATCTGCAGCACGAGGCCGGCAATCACTTTAACGCCGGGAACGTCGACGCCTTTCTCGCCAAGGGTCCCGAAGCGATCGCGTTTTTCGAGGCCAAGACCAATGTCAAATTCGAGCCGGCCTCGGCGTTCTCCGATTACCATCCCGACGCGCCCGGCGGGCGCTCCGGCGGGCGCTCCATCAAGGCGCTGCCGATGCGCGGCGAGCTGCTGGGCAAAGAGCTCAAGCGCCTGCGCCCTCCCCTGCCGGAGCTGACCTTTGTCGGCCTGATGATCGGCTCCGGGCCCGAGCTGAAGCACTTCTTCAACGCGACCCGCTCGGCAACCTCCGCAGCCTATGTCGCGGGGCGGCTGGCGTCTCACGCCAAGGATCTTCTGCTGCATCGCCGCGGCATGTTTCTCACCAACGGCAACGCGCTCGCGGCGCGTCTTTTCCGCAGCTGCCTTGATCTCGGCGTCGATGTGTGGACCGACGCGCCGGTTGTGTCGCTCAAGCGTGACGGCGGTGCGGTTCGCGGCGCCGAGGTGCAGACCAAAGATGGTGTCGTGGAGGTGGATGTCACCCGCGGGGTCGTGCTTGCCGCCGGCGGATTTCCGCAGGACAAGGAGCGCCGCCGGACGTTCTTTGCGCACGATGCCAAGAATGACGGCCACTTCTCGCCGGCTCCGGTTACCAATACCGGCGACGGCCTCCGGATGGGCGAGACGATCGGCGCCGCCGTCGAGGACAGCTATCCGAACGCCGCGGCCTGGGTCCCGGTTTCGCGCGTGCCGCGCCGCGATGGATCCTCCGGCGTGTTCCCGCACTTCATCGACCGCGCCAAGCCGGGCCTGATCTCGGTGCTGCCGAACGGCAAGCGGTTCGTGAACGAGGGGAATTCCTATCACGACTTCTGCCAGGCGCTGTTCAAGGCCTCGCCTGCCGGCGGGCCGCCCAAGGCGTTCCTGGTGGTCGACAGCCCGTTCCTAAAGCGGTTCGGCCTCGGATTCGTCAAGCCGTTCCCGGTGCCGGTTGGGCCCAACATCCGTTCGGGCTATCTGAAGACCGGCAAGACGGTCGAGGAGCTGGCGCGCAATGCCGGCATCGACCCGGTGGGACTTCGCGCGACGATCGACGCCTGGAACAAGGACATGGAGAGCGGCGAGGACCGCGCCTTCGGGAAGGGCTCGACCGCCTACAACCGCTTCAACGGCGACCCCGACTTCAAGCCGAACCCGTGCCTCGCACCGATCAAGACAGGGCCGTTCTACGCGGTCGAGGTCGTCGTGGGTGACCTGGGCACCTTCGCCGGTCTGAAAACCGACGCCGATGCACGTGTGCTGGATGCAGACGGCAAGGTCATCGAAGGCCTCTACGCCTCCGGCAACGACATGGCCAGCATCATGGGCGGCAACTATCCGGGCGGCGGTATCACCCTCGGACCGGCCCTGACCTTCGGCTACATCGCGGGCATGCACATGGCCGCCCAATCCACGGCGAAGTCCAACGCGCCCGCGCGTGCCGCCTCCGACGCCGCCTAAGCCCATTTGGAGACCATCATGAGCAAGCCGAGCTTCGCATCGACCGGCGACAGCCAGGAGAAGACCATCTCGTTCACCGAGATCGGCCGCGACCTTTACGCGTTCACTGCCGAGGGCGATCCCAACACCGGTGTCATCATCGGGCCCGAGAGCGTCATGGTCATCGATGCCCAGGCGACGCCGGTCATGGCGAAGACCGTGGTGGAGAAGATCCGTACCGTCACGGACAAGCCGATCAAGCATGTGCTCCTGTCGCACTACCACGCAGTGCGCGTGCTCGGCGCAACGGGGTTCGAAGCGTCGGAGGTGATCGCCTCGAAAACCACGCGGGACATGATCGTCGAACGCGGCCAGGAGGACTGGGACAGCGAGCTTGGCCGCTTCCCGCGTCTGTTCCGTGCCGCGGAATCCGTCCCGGGTCTGACCTGGCCGACCATCACGTTCGAGGGCGAGATGTCGCTCTGGCTGGGCAACCGTGAGGTGCGCATCAAGCACATCGGCCGCGGCCACACCGCCGGCGACACCATTGCTTACGTGCCGGACGCCGACGTCGTGTTCTCCGGCGATCTCGTCGAGTATCATTCCGCCTGCTACTGCGGCGACGCGCACTTCGAAGACTGGCAGGAAACCCTCGACCGCATCGCGGCCCTCAACGCGACGGCGATCGTTCCAGGTCGTGGGGCCGCGGTGACCGGTCGCGAGATGGTCGGTGACGCGATCGCCCTCACCCGCGATTTTCTCTCGACCCTTTACGGTTCGGTGAAGGCCAGCGCGGCCAGGGGCGAGAGCCTGAAGCAGACCTTCGACGCCTGCCGCAAGGCAACCGATCCCAAGTTCAAGGACTTTGCGATCTACGAGCACTGCCTGCCGTTCAATGTCGCCCGCGCCTACGATGAGGCGCGCGGGATCAAGCATCCGCGGATCTGGACCGCCGAGCGCGACCGCGAGATGTGGAACAATCTCCAGAACTGACGCTTGGCCAGGCCGGTCGCCGTCCTGTGGAGACAGCGGCCGGTCGGTTGCCCTCCTTGTCCGCGTTTGTGACGTGGCGCCGTTTCTCAAGCAGCAGAACTGCAGAGCCGAATTGCCCGCCTCTGCGGCCATTGACTCTCCGCCTCTAAGCAGACAGTTACAGATGAAACTATCTCGTGAGGAACCCTGACCATGAACGTGCAAAACTCGCTGCCGTCCGCTCCCGCGAAGATCCAAAGCGCCATCCAGGACGGCTACATGTCCGGCTTCGGCAATGGCTTCGAGACCGAAGCCCTGCCCGGCGCCCTGCCACTCGGCCGCAACTCGCCGCAACGCTGCGCTTACGGGCTCTATGCGGAGCAGCTCTCAGGCTCCCCCTTCACCGCGCCGCGCACCACGAATGAACGCTCCTGGCTCTACCGCATCCGGCCGACGGCCTCCCACTGGGGCCAGTTCCGCAAAGTCGATGCGGGCCTCTGGCGCACCGCGCCGGCGCGCGAGGTCGACGTGCCGATCGCACCCATGCGCTGGGACCCGATTCCGATCCCGACCAAACCGCTTTCCTTCGTCGAAGGCATGCACAGCATCACCACGGCCGGCGATGCCGGCAGCCAGGCGGGCATGGGCGCGCATGTCTACATGGTCACCCGGTCCATGGAGAACGAGTATTTCTACAACGCCGACGGCGAGATGCTGTTCGTGCCGCAGGAGGGATCGCTTCGGCTGTGGACCGAATTCGGCATCATCGACATCGAGCCGGGCGAGATCGCGGTCATTCCGCGCGGCGTAAAAATCCGCGTCGAACTCCGGGATGGTCCGGCGCGCGGCTACATCTGCGAGAATTACGGCGGCGCCTTCACCTTGCCCGAGCGCGGCCCGATCGGTGCGAACTGCATGGCCAATCCCCGCGACTTCCTGACGCCGGTCGCGGCTTACGAGGACCGCGAGGCCCCATCGCAGCTGTTCGTCAAATGGGGCGGCAATCTCTGGCAGACCGAGATCGACCGTTCGCCCCTGGATGTCGTCGCCTGGCACGGCAATTACGCGCCCTACAAGTACGACCTGCGCAAGTACTCGCCGGTCGGCCCGGTCCTCTACGACCATGCGGACCCGTCGATCTTCACGGTGCTGACATCTCCGTCGGAGACGCCCGGCACGGCGAACATCGACTTCGTGATCTTTTCGGACCGCTGGCTGGTGGCAGAGAACACCTTCCGCCCGCCGTGGTACCACATGAACGTGATGAGCGAGTTCATGGGGCTGGTCTACGGCGTCTACGACGCCAAGACCGGCGGCGGGTTCGTGCCCGGCGGCATTTCGCTGCACAACACCATGCTGCCGCACGGTCCCGACATGGACGCCTTCGAGAAGGCGAGCCACGTCGAGCTCAAGCCGCACAAGCTCGAGGGCACGCTCGCGTTCATGTTCGAGACGCGCTTCCCGCAACAGGTGACGGCGTTTGCCGCGGAGACGCCAGCGCTGCAGCGCGACTACGCGATGTATGGCCGCAAGCTCGCCAAGCACTTCGACCCTACCAAGCCGTGAGCAGGACGTTGCTGGACAATACGCACCGCGCGGGCCTGAAGAGCTGGGTGGTCTCCGCCAATGGCCACCCGGACTTTCCGATCCAGAATCTGCCATTCGGCATCTTCAGCACGCACGGCACGTCGCCGCGTGGCGGCGTCGCTATCGGCGACGAGATCCTGGACCTCGCCGCGGCCGTCGCCGCGAACGTCTTTGACGGCGCAGTCGCGGAGGCCGCGCGAGCGGCATCGGCATCGACCTTGAACGGGTTCCTCGCTTTGGGGCGGGAGGCGCGCGTTGCGTTGAGGCATCGACTCTCGGAGCTGCTCAGCGAAGGCTGCCCGGACCAGGATGCGCTCGAAGCGTGCCTGCACCGCGCCGCTGATTGCAGCATGCATCTGCCTGCCCGGATCGGCGACTACACCGACTTCTACGTGGGGATCCACCACGCCATGAACATCGGCAAGCAGTTCCGCCCCGACAACCCCCTGCTTCCCAACTACAAATACGTGCCCATCGGCTACCACGGCCGCGCGTCTTCGGTTCGCCCGTCAGGCGCTCCCGTGCGCCGACCGCAGGGCCAGACAAAGCCTCCGGACGCGGAGGTCCCCACGTTCGGTCCGAGCCGCCGGTTGGATTACGAACTCGAACTCGGCATCTGGGTCGGTCCCGGCAATCCGGACGGTCGGCCGATCGCCATTGACGATGCCGCCGATCACATCGCCGGCTACTGCCTGCTCAACGACTGGTCCGCCCGCGATATCCAGGCTTGGGAGTACCAGCCGCTTGGCCCATTCCTGTCGAAGAATTTCGCGTCGACGGTGTCGGCCTGGATCGTGACTCCCGAGGCTCTGGCACCCTTCCGGATCCAGCAGTCCCCGCGTCCAGCCGGCGACCCGGAGCCCCTGCCCTATCTGTCGTCCAAGGCCGACCAGCTGCACGGCGCGATGGAGATCGAGCTCGAGGTGCTGATCCTTACCGAGGGCCTTCGCAAGGAGGGATTGCCGCCGCATCGCGTCGCGCTCTCGAATACCCGTCACATGTATTGGACCCCGGCTCAGCTCATCGCCCACCACACCTGCAACGGCTGCAACCTGGGGCCTGGCGACCTGCTCGGAACCGGTACGATCTCCGGCCCGGATACGGACAGCTGTGGCAGCATCCTGGAGGCAACCGCCGGCGGCACAACGCCGATCCGGCTCGCCTCTGGCGAGGAGCGGCGCTTCCTCGAGGACGGCGACGAAGTGATCCTCAAGGCCAGGGGTGTGCGGCAGGGATACGGGTCAATTGGGTTCGGCGAATGCCGGTCAGTGGTCCAGCCACCGTTGTAGGATGACCCCGCGAAGCTCCACGGCTACTGGCGCTCGACCTTTTGCTGTCGCTTGCGCATCGCCGTCAATCTCAAGGGCATCGAGGTGGAGCACGGTCGGATCCGCGTGAACCGGCGCGACATGTCGCGCGTATGAGTCCGGAGAACTCATCGGAGGCCGACATGACCTACGCCGTCGCCTATGGAAGCGCCTTGCTGGTCTTTGGCATCATTGACGCCATTTGGCTCTCGACCATGGCGAACGTGCTCTATCGGCCGACGCTTGGCGAACTGCTGCTGGACAACCTGCGCTGGGCGCCTGCCCTGATCTTTTACTTCGGCTTTCCGATCGGCATGGTCCATTTTGCTATTCTGCCGGCCGTGCGGGCCGACAGTATGGCAATGGCTCTGGGCAACGGCGCCTTGCTGGGGCTCATCGCCTACGCGACCTACGATCTGACCAACTACGCCACCCTCAAGGCCTGGACGCTCCAGATCACGTTGGCCGACATTGCCTATGGCACTTTCACGGTCGGTGTCGCATCCGCCGCCGCCTACGCAGCGGTCAAGGCGGCGGCCCGCTGGAACTGGATCTAAGCCGGCCGCATCCGGAAATGGCCGACGCCCCAGCGCTCGCCGCCGGCATGTCCGAACAACCCGGCCGTCGCCAGGAAGAACAGCCGCCAACGTCGTCGCCATAGAGCGGCATCGGGGCCGTAGACGTCCTTGAAGATGGTGTCGATGGCACTGCGGTTCCGGTCGTAGTTGGCAAGCCAGTTTTGTGCCGTGCGGCGATAGTGCTCGCCCGACCAGCGCCACTCGCCCTCTACCGTGAAGAGGTCGGGAAAGGCGTGGGCAAGAGACTGGCTCGGCATGATGCCGCCCGTGAAGAAATGCTGCGCGATCCAGTCCGACTTGTCCGCAGGGTTGAAGCGATAGGATGCCGCGATATGCGTGAAGACGTGCAGGAACAGGCGTCCGTCTGCGGCGAGCCACGAGCGAACGCGTTCAAGCAGCGCGCGCCAGTTGGCCATGTGCTCGAACATCTCGACCGATACGATGCGATCGAACGGGCCGGAAGGTGCGAACGAATTCATATCCGCTGTGACGACGGTGAGATTGCTCAGCCTACGCCGACGCGCTTCGGCTTCGATGAATTCACGCTGGGAGTTTGCATTGGACACGGCCGTAATGTCAGCGTTCGGAAACCTTCCCGCCATGAAGAGGGACAACGAACCCCATCCGCAACCAAGTTCGAGAACGCGCTGGCCATCCGCGAGATCGGCATGACGTATGGTTTCCGACAAGGCCGCTTCCTCGGCCTCCGCCAAGGTCGAATCAGGCCGCTCAAAAACGCAGGACGAATATTTCCGGTGCGGCCCCAGAACGTTTGCGAAGAACGCTGCGGGCAGTTCGTAGTGCTGCGCGTTCGCTTCATCGACATGCATCGCGATGGGAAAACGCGCCATGTCCGCGACGAAGGCTTCCTCGGCCTGCCGGTCCAGCCGCGACAGCCGTGCGTCCGTGCGTGTAACGAAAGCTGAAATCGCAGATCGATAGGCGAAATCGGGCAGCGGCGCCCGTTCACCGAGGGAGATGACGCGCTCCAGGACGCTCATGCGCGCGGCCCGCTTCGGCGCGGTGGCATGGGAACGAGAGCGCTCGTGCGCGCCTGGTAGTCCGCATAGGAGTGCCCGTGCTTCCGCAACATATGGTCCTCGAGCGGCGGAATGCCGGAGATCCGCGTCAGCAGCACGCTCATGGCGATCGGCGCAAGAACGGCGGCGAGGCCCACGGCATAGCCGGACAGCGATGCTGCGATGACGGCGTAGGAGAGCCACAGGACGCATTCGAAGAAGTAGTTGGGATGGCGTGAATAGCGCCACAGGCCGACATCGCAGATGCGCCCGCGATTGGCGGGGTTCGCAGCGAAAACGCGAAGCTGCGCGTCGGCAACCGCGCCTCCGAGAATGCCGATCGCGAAGACGGCAAGCCCTGCAGCGTCCTGCCAGCCGAGGCTCTCATCGGGCCGATGCGCCGCGAGCGCAATTCCGAGCCCGAGAGGGATGCTCGCAAGCGCCTGCATCTGGAGAAGGCGAAACATGCGCCGAGAGGCATCCGCACCCCATTCGCCCCGGAGCCGCGCATAGCGCGGGTCGTCCGAAATTCCGGCCGTGCGGCGGGCGATATGGAGCCCGAGACGCAGTGCCCAGGCAGCGACCATGGCTGCAACAAGCATGCGGCGGGCAAGCGGCCCATCGCCAAACGGAAGCAGCGCGGACGCGATCCCGGTTGCGCCGAGACCGAAGGTCCAGACGACGTCGATCCAGCCGGAATTCCGGCTGCGCTGCTCGACCAGGAAGGCAAGCATCATGACGCATGCCATGGCGACGGCGATGAAGGCGCCGAGCACGACGAAGGACAGCGCCGTCATAGCCGCACAAAAGGCTGGAGCAGGCGTCCGAGCCATCCATCGAACAGCACCTTGCCGGTGAGGGCGACGAGGCAGGTGCAGCCCTCTGCCTGATCGACGCGCGGCGCATGGGCATGGCGTTCGTCGGCCGCGTCGAAATCGCCCGCCGCATATCGGCCGTACTGATGCTCGTAGGCACCTGAGAGGATCGCGGTCCACTCATGGCCCGTGTGCCGATGGGCAGGCAGCCAGATGCCGGGCTTGGCCCGCAGCATGAACACGCGCGCCTCCGCATCAATGACATCGACGCGCCGGAGCGCGATGCCGCGACCAATAGGCCGCCAAGGTCCCAGCCGATAGGACGCAAGGCACCTTGGCAAACCTGCCTCAGCGAACATGCCCGGGGCCGCCGCGTCCTGAGCCGGGAGTGCCAGTGCCGCCTCCTTGCCTGATCGGGTCATCGCGATGGGCTGGACGGCATCAAGCAAAGCGCCGGATGCCGACTGCAGGGCGGCGAGCTCGCCCGCGGTCCTGCTGTTCATCTCGGCATGGGCCGCCACGACCAGCGACAGGCCCTCATCGAGGCGACCTGCAACGAAATCGCTCAGCGTTCCCTCCGATGGGCGGCGGGCATCGGTCATCGCAGATCCTCCAGCACACTGCGAAGTTTGTCCAAGGCGAGACGCAAGCGGGATTTGACGGTGCCGAGCGGAATTGCGAGACGCGTCGCCACGTCCTGGTGGCTGAGGTCGTCCAGGAAGGCGAGTTCGACAACCCGATACTGATCCGGCGGCAGAACAGAGAGCGCCTTGCGCACGCGCGCCTCGCGCTCGCTGCCATCGAGCATCTGGTCCGGCCTCTCGGGTTCGTCGGACGAGGCCAGATCGAACATCTCGGGCAGCCGCGAGCGTTTGTCGCGCCGGGCGACATCGATCCGCAAGTTGCGGGCGATGGCGACAATCCATGTCGCGGCGCCGGCACGCTGCGGATCGAAAAGCGACGCCTTCCGCCAGACCGTCAGCAGCGTTTCCTGGGCAAGCTCCTCCGCCAGATCGGCGGGCGTGCCTTGCCGGATCAGCAGTCCCTTCACGCGCGGCGCGAAATGGTCGAACAGCTCGGCGAAGGCCCGGCGATCGGCATGGGTTGCGATCGCCCGGATGAGGGATGCGGCATCCATCAAGGTTGCACCAGCACGCGCAGACGGGCGGCTCCAGCAAGACGATTTCGGCAAACGGGGTGTGGCCAATCCAACGGACATGCCGACCATACGTTCCGGCTCTGGCGGCGGATCACTCGCTTGTCCACTGAATTCGCTTCAACAACCCCATCCAGCGATGATCCAGTTTCGCCCCTGCGGCGTAGCTATCCGGGAACAACGCGAAAAGGCAAACCGGATGGGCGGAACGATTGAGGCGCGTCGATCGATCGCGGTCGTCGGAGGCGGGATTTCCGGGCTGTCCGCCGCCTGGCTGCTGTCTCAGCGCCATGACGTGACCCTGTTCGAGCGCGACGCGCGGATCGGCGGTCACGCTCATACGGTCGAAGTTCTGGACACGGCGGGCCGCAGCGTTCCCGTCGATACCGGGTTCATCGTCTTCAACGAGGCGACCTACCCCAACTTCACGGCACTCCTCGCCCACCTCGGCGTCGATACCGCGGCAACCCAGATGTCCTTTGCCGTTTCGCTTGACAGCGGTCGCCTGGAATATAGCGGCACCGGCCTGGGCGGCCTTTTTGCGCAGCGTCGCAACATTGTCAGCCCACGCTTCTGGTCGATGCTCCAGGATCTCGTCCGCTTCTATCGCAGCGCGCCGCGCGATGCGGTTTCTCTGCCGGACGAGACGGTTTCGCTCGGCGACTATCTCAAGGCCGGCCAGTACGGGCGGGCATTTCTCGACGACCATCTCCTGCCGATGGCCGGCGCCATCTGGTCAGCGCCGTGTGCCGAAATCCTGTCCTACCCGGCAACAGCCTTCATCCGCTTCCACGACAACCACGGCCTCCTGAGGCTGTCCGGCAGGCCGATGTGGAGGACGATAGCGGGCGGCAGCCGAGAATATGTCGGCAAGCTGCGTGCGCAGTTTCGCGGCGAGGTTCACGCCGGCGATGCCGTCAGCTCGATTCAGCGCACGGCCTCGGGCGCCGTGGTCGTAGGCAGCTCGGGCCTGAGCCGGATTTTCGACGACGTGGTGATCGCGACGCACGCCAACGACGCGCTGGCTCTGCTCGCCGATCCCTCACCGGAGGAGCGACGTTTGCTGGGCGCGTTCCGCTACAGCCGCAACGTCGCCGTCCTTCATCGCGACGAGAAGCTGATGCCGCATCGCAGGGCAGCCTGGTCAAGCTGGAACCACCTCGGCGACAGGGGCGCTCCGGCCAGCCCCTGCGTCGTGACCTATTGGATGAACCGGCTTCAGCCGCTCGATACGGGCGACCAGTTCTTCGTAACCCTCAACCCGACGCGCCCGCCCCGCCCTGAGCGGGTGCTCAAGGAGCAGGTCTACGAGCACCCGCTTTTTGATGCATTGGCCCTCGCAGCCCAGAAGGAACTATGGTCCCTTCAGGGCATCCGCCGGACATGGTTCTGCGGCGCGCATTTCGGTGCCGGGTTCCACGAGGACGGGTTGCAATCCGGCCTGGCCGTCGCCGAGGCGATGAGCGATGTGCGCCGGCCCTGGACGGTCGCCGATGCATCCGGCCGCATCCCGCTCGCGCGGCAGGCTGACCAGCCCGTCCGCTTCGCTCAATCGACGGAGGCTGCGTGACGTCGCTCGGCTCAGCCCTCTATCTCGGACGGGTGATGCATCGAAGGCTGCGTCCTCGGTCACACACGCTGACCTACCGCGTGTTCTGGATGCTGATCGACCTCGATGAAATTGATCAGCTGGATCGTTCGCTGAAGGTTTTTTCGGCGGAGCGCTGGAATCTCTTCTCCTTCAACGCCCGGGACTATGGCGATCGATCCGGAACGCCGTTACGCCAACAGGTCGATGCCCTGCTCAGCGCCGCCGGTTTTGCGCCTCTGGACGGGCCGATACGCCTGCTGACCATGCCGCGGATGTTCGGCTACGCCTTCAATCCCCTCAGCGTGTTCTTTTGCTACAAGCGCGACGGTTCGATCGCTTCAACGATCTACGAAGTGCATAATACGTTCGGCGAGACGCATCATTACATCATGCCCGCAGAAGGAGCTGGCGGCCTCATCGAGCAAGCCAGCCGGAAGGCCTTCCATGTCTCGCCTTTCCTTGGCACGGCGATGGACTATCGCTTCCGAGTGACGCCGCCTGCCGACGATGTTGCCGTGGCGATTTCCGCCTCGGACGAGGATGGAATCGTGCTCAACGCCTCGTTGGGAGGCAAAAGGAAAGCGGTCAGTGATCGTGCGCTTCTGCAGTTGCTACTGATCTATCCGCTGCTCACTTTGAAGGTGACCGCAGCGATCCACTGGCACGCCTTGAAGCTCCTGCTCAAGAGCATCGCGATCGTACGCCATCCTGGCGATCGTGCAAAGAATTGGACTGTCGGAAAACAATCTCGCTGAACGTGTGACCTGGCACAGAAGGATGGGGTCCATTCCCACTCCGCAGGCGGCACTCCATTGGCAAGAAATCCAGTGGGCCTCATTGCATAGATGAACAGCCGGCATAGCGCCCGCAATGCCGATCGTGGCTCGTCAGCTGACAGCAGACATTCGGCTTCGCGTTGGCGATGCAATCAATGTGGATCGTCGAGGGCGTCTAGCGGCGCGATCAGCGTGAATGTCAGCCCGGCTGGCAGATACTCAACTGTAGCCTTGCCTTGAAAATAGCTCGCCAGAGCGCGCTCGATCATGCGGGAGCCGAAACCGTGGCGTTCCGGTGTCATGACGGGCGGACCGCCAATCTCTCGCCAGGTAAACTGGAACACATCGTTGAACGTCCAGTCCACCTCAACGCGGCCGGTATCGTTACTCAGGGATCCATACTTAATGGCATTGGTGGTCAACTCATGAAGGGCAAGCGCCAACGCCAGCGCGCCCCTCGAGGTGATCTCGCGATTCTGACCAACGATATCGCAACGATCTTCCGCGCCATGCGGCGACAACGCGTTCATGACAAGCGAGCGGATCTGCGCCCGCTCGAAAACCGATTGCGTAAGCAGGTCTTGGGCGGCGCCAAGAATTCCGAGGCGGTCCATAAAGGCAGCCCGCATCTCGCTGATCCCGACGTCTCCCCTCAGCGTCTGACCGGCAATAGCCTGCACCATCGCGATGCTGTTCTTGATCCGATGCTTGAGTTCTTGTGCAAGAAGAGCTTGCCGATCTCCGGCCACTTTCAGTTTGGTGATGTCTCGCGATACGGACAGAATGGCCTCGGGCTGACCATCGCGACCGATGATGGGCGCAACCTTCACGTCCCAATATTTCGGCGTGCCAACGGCAGTGTTGGCGGAGCCCTGAAATCGATAGCTACGACCGGCGCGAGCCTCCGCGACGGCATGTTTCGCTGCCACGTTGCCCTCGCTGACCCAAAAATCTGGCCATGGGCAGCCGGCGAGCGCGTTGAAGTCGCTGACTTCCATCACGCGTTGGCCGCCTTCGCTCATAAACGTGAGCTTGCCGTCAAGGTCGAGCACCTTGATGCAGTCATCCGACGCAGCCAACAGGCTGCGCATGAAGCGGGCGTCGCGTTCCACAGGTGTCATTCGTGTCGCAATCCAGGTCGCTCGATCCTATCCGACCCGGAACAACCTGCAGAATGTCATTTGACATAGTCGGGCATCAAACGGTTCAGGCCACGGATCGGATACCGGCTGGTCCCAGTGGCTTGGGCAGGAAGAACGCATTCGCCGGTATTCCGTCTGGCCGGGGTCGTACTCTTCTTGACGCGATGACTATCGTGATTGGTCGCCAGCGCTTGCGGACGGCAAAGGCCGGTTTCGACCCCGGCATCTCGATGTCGGTGAGCACCGTCGAGATGCCAGTGCGAGAATCCGGTATCGTGATCGCCTTGTCAGCGTCGCCAGCCTCGATCGCGCGAAGACCGTTTCGCGCCGCCATTTCGGACATTGGCGTCGCCCGAAAGCGGACTTGCAAGACAAGCGGCCCATCACCCCGCCCAAGCCGGCGCGCCGGTGGAGATCGTTGATTGAGATGGCGTGGCAATGACGCGCCACGTGTTCTGTCAGACGAGGAACCCGCCTCACCTCAGCTCGGACATGGTCCGCCATGGCAATCGCCGCTGGCAAATTGTCCCACTTCCGCCGCCCCCGGCGAGCGGTGGCGCAAAGGAAGGCTCTAAGCCTTTGAAATCAATTGCACAGAGGGGAGTAATGGTGCCCAGGGGCGGAATCGAACCACCGACACTGCGATTTTCAGTCGCATGCTCTACCAACTGAGCTACCTGGGCAACCCGCGCACGCGGGGCCGTCAGACAGCCGTCACGTTGCAGTGCGCGGCGGCTTATAGAGGCTCCGCCGGGCGCTGTCCACCCTGTCCTGAAATCGATGCACATGGCCTGCGGCGAGCGTCCGCACTTGCCGGAAGGCGGCACGGCCGGCCAGCATGATCGCGTAGCGTTCGATGGCTTTCTCGCGCCGAGGAAAGCCCATGTCACAGTTGGCCCGCGTCGGACACGTCCGCTTCCAGGGCAATCGCGCGCTGCACCTCGACACCGCCGACCCGCTGCCCACGGAGGAATTGCGACACGGCCCCGCACTCGCCCTTACCTGTCACCAGCGCAAGGCCGGCAACGGCACACGATGAGACCAAAGAAAAATGCCCCGATGGCCAGGCCATCGGGGCAGTGGAGGTCATGCGGGGCATGCACGGCAGGAAGGGCGCGTCAGAGGACGACTACGCGGGTGCCGACGCGGACGCGGCTATAGAGGTCGACGACATCGTCGTTGAGCATGCGGAAGCAGCCGGAGGACACGGCCTGCCCGATCGTGTGCGGCTCATTGGAGCCGTGAATGCGGTACAGCGATGAGCCCAGATACATGGCGCGGGCGCCGAGCGGATTGTCCGGGCCGCCGGCCATGAAACGCGGCAGGTCGGGGCGGCGCTGCAGCATCTGCACCGGGGGGCGCCAGTCCGGCCACTCGGACTTGCGGGAAATGGTGTGGGTGCCGCGCCAGTCGAAGCCGGGGCGCCCGACGCCGATGCCGTAGCGGATGGCCGTGCCGCCGCTCTGCACCAGATAGAGACGGCGCTCCTGCGTGTTGATGACGATGGTGCCGGGCGCATAGGCGCCGGCAAAGGCGACGACTTCGCGCGGGATGGCGGGGCGCGCGGCCGGCTGGTGCGTCGGCTGCTGGAACACCATCGGCTGACGCGTATTCGGATCGATCATGATGTTCTGGAAGAAGGCGTTGGCCGGGGCGGCCGAGGCGAAGGCAGCAAGCGACATTGCTGCCGCAAAAGCGAGGCGGCGCATGGTTGGGGCTCCTGAATCCGATAAGTTCTTCTTGATGCGATTTGCGACGAGAACGGCCTGGCCGGCGGGAAGTTCCCGCGAGGTCAGCGCGTAGCTGCATCGGTATTGACGGTGCGGATCTGACGCAGGTGCTGGCCGGCGGCCGAGGTCTGGCAGTTCTGCGGAATATGCGGCCAGGCGTAGCGGGCGCAGTCGGCAGCCTGTGCGCGGTCGCCCTGGATGGCGGCGACCTGGCGGGGTGCTTCGCTGCGCACCGGAGCCGCGTCCAGGCGGTTCTTGAAGCCGTTGAAGGCACCGAGCGCATGATCGAGATCGGCGGCGGTGTGGTTCACCGTCAGCGAAGGAGCGGCATTGACCGCCGCGCGGCCGGCGGGCGCCAGAACGAGGGCTGCCACCATGCCAAGGCCGGCCACTGCGGAAAGAGCCAGAAGCTTCGACATCCTGTTCATTTGCGCATCCCCCAGTCTTGGCCCCGTGGGCCCGATCACTCCGATGGGTCGGGGCGGCATCCGAAAAGGTTCATCGGATTTTTCGCCGCCCGCATCATCGGGATGAACGAAATCTAGAGAGGGGAATTTTCGCGAGGGTGTCTTGGACGGAAACACCGCATTTCAATCGGAAATGCAGTGTTTCAAGGCTTGCGAGGCCGTGTCGGCAGTTGGCCGCGACTGTTTCGAGTCAGCAGCGATTGTTTCAGAAGCGGGATTTTGCGCAGGCCCGTCCGAGGCCAGACCCCGGCGCTCAGCGTTTCTCGCCGTCCGGCATGAACATGTAGCCGGCGCCGCGCACGGTCTTGATGAAGGCGGGCGTATCCGGGTCCGGCTCGATCTTCTTGCGGATGCGCGTGATGCGCACGTCGATCGCCCGGTCGAAGGCGTCGGGGTCGCGCGCGCCCGCGAGGTCCAGGAGCTTGTCGCGCGACAGCACGCGGCGCGGATTCTCGGCGAAAGCCTTCAGGAGATTGAACTCGGACGAGGTCAGCGCGTGCTCGCCGCCCGCGTCATCGCGCAGGACATGGGCGGTGAGGTCCAGCGTCTTGGTGCCGAAGCGCACGGTCTCGCGCTGGCCGATCTGGCCGGGCGCAGCAGCCGGCGCGACAGCCCGGCGCAGCACGGAGCGGATGCGGGCGAGAAGCTCGCGCAGCTCGCAGGGCTTGGCGAGATAGTCGTCGGCGCCGAGTTCCAGCCCGACGATGCGGTCGACCGGGCTCGCGGTCGCCGTCAGCATGATCACCGGCACGGGCATGCGGCGCTTGAGGTCACGGATGACCGACAGGCCGTCCTCCTCGGGCATGTTGAGGTCGAGCACGACGAGGTCTGGCCGGCCCGACTGGATCGCCTGGCGCAGCGAGGCGGCGCCGTCGCAGAGCGTGACCCGGAAGCCGTGCATCTTCAGGTAGTCGCCGACCATGTCGCGGGCGGCGGGCTCATCGTCCACCACCATGATGTGCTGCCCGGAATTCACGACGGCGCTCCTGCAATGCTTGGCGGCAGGGTGATGGCGAAGATCGCCCCCCTGCCCGGCCCCTCGCTGGCCGCGGTGATCCGGCCGCCATGGAGTTCGACGATGCGCCGGCAGATGAACAGGCCGAGGCCGGTGGAACTCTCGCCGCCCGTCGGCTTGGCGGACAGGCGCTGGAAGCGGCCGAACAGGCGCTGCTGGTCCTCGGGCGAGAGGCCCGGCCCGGAATCGGCGACGGCGATGCGGTGGCCCGACTCGGTGGAGCTCAGCGAGACATGGATGCGCCCGCCGGCCGGCGAATATTTGATGGCGTTGGACACGAGGTTGTCGATCGCTTCGCGCAGGCGGTCCGGATCGGCGCGGCCCGGCATGCTGTCCGGCCCGGAGAAGACCAGCATCTGCCTCTTGCGCTCGGCGAGCGGTGCGTTGGCGTCGATGACGGCGGCGACGATGGCGACGGCGTCGATATCGGCCGGACGCAGCACGATGTCTTCGGCATCGAGCATGGCGTCGTTGATCAGTTCGTCCACCATCGACGTCATGCGCGCGACGGAAGAGCGGATCTGCTCGATCTGCGCGTTGGCGCGGTCGATGTTCGGCGGGTCGAGACCGAGCAGTTCGCCCATCATCTCGGACCGGCCGAGGATCACGCCGAGCGGGTTCTTGAGGTCGTGGGCGACCGTGCCGAGCACCTCGCCCTTGTGGTCGTTGGTGCGCTTCAGCCGCGCCCACTGGGTGGTCAGCCGCTCGTTGGCGACGGTGAGCTGGCGGGTGCGCTCGGCGACGCGCTGTTCCAGCGTCTCGTTGGCGGCCTGCAACTGCTCATAGAGGATGACATTATCGAAGGCTGTGGAGAGTCGTCCGCAGAACACCGCGACCAGCGTCCGGTCGGTCTCGCTCAGCGGCTTGTCGGACTGAAGCGCGACGACGACCTCGCGGCCGCTCGCCGTCTCGATGTAGAGCACGGTCTGATGGCCATCGAAGGCGTGCCGGCGGCGCTCGAAGGCGGAGCGGACGAGAGCCGCCATCGGCGCGTCGAGACCCGCCTCGCCCGCCTCGACCACGCCGGAATAGACGCCGGACCCCGCGAGGATCGCAAAGCCGTCCCGCTGATCCTCGCGCAGGACGAGGATGCCCTCGCACTGCGCCTGGACGAGGCCGGCGATCTGGGTCAGCACGCCGGCCGCGAGCTTCCTCATGCTCTTCAGGTCGAACAGCTCGGAGGCGGCGTCGACGATCAGCTCCAGCCCCCGCCGCGTCTCCACCAGGCGCATGAGCTGCTGGTAGCTGCGGATCGCGGCGGTCAGCGCCGTGAACAGCTTGTCGGCGGTCAGCTCGGTCTTGGCCTTGTAGTCGTTGATGTCGTAGTCGACGATCACCTGCCGCTCGGGCGCCTGGCCCGGCTGGCCGGTGCGCAGGATGATGCGCACCGTGTCGTTCTTCAGGACGTTGCGGATGTACTGGACGAGGTCGAGGCCGGCCCCGTCGCTTTCCATGACCACGTCGAGCAGCACCACTGCCATGTCCGGGTGGGAGGCCAGCAGGTTGCGCCCCTCCATGGCCGAGTAGGCCGACAGAAGCTCCAGCCGCGACCCGCCAAGCACATAGTCCGACAGAGCGTAGCGGGTCCCGGAATGGACCGCCGCGTCGTCGTCGATGATGGCGACCTTCCAGCGGTGCTGGTCCTCCGGCAGCGCGGGAGCCTCGTCCTCCAGCACCATGATCAGGTCGTCGTCGCGGTCTTGATCCTGCATCGGCCCTCTGAGCGGCTCGTTCGCGGGTTCTGACATCAGGCGGCTTCCGGTCGCTCCGCCGGATCCTGCGGTGCCGTCAGCGGCAGGACCATGCGGAACGTCGAGCCCGCGCCAGGCGTCGATGACAGGGCAATACGCCCGCCGAGCCTGCGAGTCACGATGTTGAAGACGATGTTGAGGCCGAGGCCCGTGCCGCCCTCGCCCCGGCGGGTGGTGAAGAAGGGATCGAAAGCCTGCCGCTGGACCTCGGGCGTCATGCCGATGCCGTCGTCGTGGAAGACCACGACCACGGTGTCGCCCTCCTGCACCGCCTCGATGCGGAACTCGCCCCTGCGGCCCTCCGGAAAGGCGTGGGTGAGGGCGTTGATGAAGAGGTTGGTCACGACCTGTCCGTAGGGACCGGGATAGGAATCGAGCACGATGCCCTCCGGCACGGAAACGCTCAGCGTCACCAGCGCACGCCGCAGCGTCGGCCGGAGGCTCTGGACGATCTGGTCGGTCGCCTCGGCAAGGTCGAACGAGCGCCGCTCGGCATGGCTGCGGTCGACCGCCACCTGCTTGAAGGCCTGGATCATCTCGCCGGCACGCTGGAGGTTCAGCGAGAGCTGGCTCGCGGCCTCTCGGCTGCCCTGCACGAACTCGGTCAGCTTCGAGCGGCGCAGCTCGCCGCGCTCGACATCGCCGGCGAAATCATCGATCCGGCGCGACAGCGTCGAGGCGACGGTGAGGCTGATGCCGATGGGGTTGTTGACCTCGTGGGCGACGCCCGCGACGAGGCCGCCGAGGGCGGCGAGCTTCTCGGCCTCGACCAGGCTCTGCTGGGTCTCACGCAGGTCGGTCAGCGCCTGCTCGGCGCGGTTCTTGGCAGCGACGAGGTCCTGCTCGGCGCGCTGCTTCTCGATGGCGTTCTGGCGGAACACCTCCACCGCGCGCGCCATACGGCCGATATCGTCGGTGGCCGAGAGGCCTGAGGGCGGCCGCGCGAGATCGCCGCGCACGATGGCGGTCATCGATCCCGCGAGATCGTCGAGCGGGATGCGGATCGAGCGTGCGATCAGCGTCCAGATGACCGCGACGAAGGCGAGGAATATGCCGGCGACGCCGACGGCCTGAACGAAGACGATGCGCAGCGTCTGGTCGAGGCGCTGCTGGGCCGCGTCCTCCTGCGCGCGCACGCGCTCGGCGACCTCCTGAATGACGGTCGCCATCACCGCCTGGTTGCCGTCGATCTCGACCTGCAGCAGCCGGTTCTGCATGCCGAGCACCTGCACCATCCGGCTGAAGCCGGCGCGCAGCGAGATGGTCCGCTCCGCCAGCGCCTTGAGGGCGGCGCGCTGGAACTCGGTCTCGGCGAGATCGACCATGACCGGCGCCGTGGTCTGGATCACCTCGATGGAACGCGCGGCCTCGCGCTGCGCCTGCACCGACTGGGTGAGGTAATAGTCGTTGATCGCCACGAGGAAGACCGAGAAGGCCTCGCGCGACTTGCCCAGCGAGGGCGCGACCAGCGCGGAACGGTCGGCCATGGCGGTCTCGACGACCGAATAGAGCTGCGACAGCTCGCTCGCCGGCTTCCTGATCTCGTTCTCGTAAATCGACGAGATCGTCTCGCGCACCGAGCGCAACTCGTCGAAGCCGAGCATGAAGCGCTCGGTGACGCTGGTAACCGAGCGAGCCGGATTCTGGAGCGCGAGATCGATCTCCTTCTCCAGCGCCAGCTTGGCGAGCAGCGCCTTGCGCCGCTGCTCGATCTCGCCGAGCACGGCCTCGTTCGGCAGCGCGAAATAGCGGTGGATCAGCGTCTGCAGCCGGCCGGCATCGTTCTCGATGGAGGAGAGCAGGCGGTCGACCCGCCGCGCCTCCTGCAGGTCGCTCCACGCGATGCGGATGGCCCGCGCGCCGGAGCCGATCAGCAGCATCAGCAGCGCGATGAAGGCGAGGTTCAGGATGACGACGGTGGCGATGCGCCAGCGAACCGGGATGCGGCGCAGCATCTCGGAGGCCGCGTCGAGCCGTCCACGCAGCGTCTGGATCGCCGGGCGCTCCCTATCGCGCTTCGCCGTCATCGCATCCATCAGCGGGCCTGGCGGATGCGCTCGACCAGCGCGGCGAGAGACGGATCGCCGGCGAAGCGGGAAAACAGCGGCTGCACCGCCTCCTCGAACGGCGTGCGATCGGTCAGCGTCACGACGGTCACGCCCGAACGCTCGGCATCGGCCCGCGACTTCGCCTCCAGCTCCTGCCACTGCTTGCGCATCCACGCGGCGGATTCACGCGCGGCGGCGCGGAAGATCGCCTTGTCCTCGTCCGTCAGGCTCTCCCAGGCACGCTTCGACATGACCAGCACTTCCGGGCTCATCGTGTGCTCGGTCAGGGTCAGGTGACGCGCGGCGCGGAAATGGTCGGTGGTGACGTAGGAGGGCCAGTTGTTCTCGGCGCCCTGAATGAGGCCGGTCGACAGGCCGATGCCGACCTGGCCATAGGGCAGCGCCACGGGCTCCGCGCCGAGCGCGCGCATCATCTCGACCATCAGGTCGGACTGCTGGACGCGGATGCGCAGGCCCTTGAGGTCCGCAGGCGTCCGCACCGGGCGGGCGGTGTTGTAGATGGAGCGGGCGCCGGAATCGTAGAAGGCGAGGCCGATCAGCCCGTGACGCTCGAAGCTCGCGAGGATGTCATCGCCGACCGGACCGTCGAGCACGCTGTGGAGATGCTCCACCGAGCGGAACAGGAACGGCAGCGCAAGGACGTTCGCCTCGGGCACGAAGCTCGTCAGCGGCGCGACATTCGTGCGGTTGATGTCGATGGCGCCGATCCGCGTCTGCTCGATCGTATCCTTCTCCTCGCCGAGTTGGCGGGAATGGAAGACGCGCAGGCTGTGCCGCCCGCCGGTGCGCTCGCGCACCAGCCGGCCCATCAGGTCCAGCGCCTGCACGGTCGGATAGTCGGCGGCCTGGGTATCGGCTACGCGGAATTCGCGCGCGGCTGCGGGCGCGGCAATCGCCACGAACAATCCGGTGAGAGCCGCCAGCACCGGAGCCAGCCGCCGGCTGCTGATCAGAAAGGCCATGGTCTTCCCGCCTTCGACGGTGGCATGCGAACCGACACGACAGCCTCACATTGCCACAGAAATCGGGTCCTTCGCCATGGGGAAGGGAGGGGCCGGCGCGGCGCCCACGCCGCAACCGGCGCACACCCGGATGGCGGGATTGTTTCACTCCTATGTCGTGCGGGCGGCCGCGATGCTGTCGCAGGCACTGATCACGACATTGGCCGGAAACGCGTTGCCGCGATGTTCCGGCCACGGGTGGTCGCAGGCGAAAGCGGCCGCCCCCGATCGCCGTGCAGGAGTGCGCCGCATGAATTCATCTCTGAGCCTTGCGCTCGGCGTCGGCCTTGCCGCCGCCCTCGCAGGGATCGCGATGGCCCAGGAGCCGATCGGCATTCCCGAATGCGACCGCTTCATCACCAGCTACGAGACCTGCGTGACGACCAAGGTGCCGGCGACCTATCGCGGCACCTTCACCCAGCAGGTCGGCCAGCTGCGCACCACCTGGCGCGCACTGGCGCAGGACCCGCAGACCCGCGACCAGCTTGAACAGATCTGCCGCACGCAGGGCGAGCAGATGCGCCGCGGCCTGGAACCCTTCGGCTGCCAGTTCTGACGCCGGTCAGGCCGCGCGCCTGATGGCCCTCCACCGCCCCGGCGAGACACCGTAGGCCTTCTTGAACTGACGGGTCATGTGGCTCTGGTCGGCAAAGCCACTTGCAACGGCCGCTTCCGCGAGAGCCGTTCCATCGAGCAGCGCCGCGCGCACCCGGTCGAGCCGGCGCATCGTCAGGTAGCGGTAGGGGCTCGTGCCGAGCTGCGCCCGGAAGTGGCGCGCAAGCTGCCAGCGGTCCATGCCCGTGGCGCGTTCCAGTTCCTCGGATTCAACGACGCGCTCGCACTGCGCATCGAGAAGGTCGCGGGCAATATCCACGGCGCGCGAGGCGACCGGGTCGGCGGGCGCCTGAAAGCCGCCTGCCAGCGCCGCCATGGCCTCGGCGAGCGCCAGAACCGCCTGATCGGCTTCGAGCGGCTCCATGGTCCGGTCGGCGGCGGCCAGCGCCCCGGCGGCGGCGGCCACCATGCGCGCGTCGCCCGTCACCGGCGTCGGTACAAAGGGCAGGCTCCTGATCGTGCCGCCGAGAGCATCGCGGATCAGGCGCGGCTCGACATAGACCATCCGGTAGGTGAAGCCGGTCTCGACGCCCGAACGGCCGTCATGGACCTCGTCGGGGTGGAGCACGATGGCCTGCCCCGCAAGGCTGTCGCGGGCCTCGCCACGGTAGGTGAAGCACTGGACGCCCGAGAGCGTCAGGCCGACCGCATAGGTGTCATGGCGGTGCGGATCGAAGGCGTGGCCGGTGAAGAAGGCCTCGATCCGTTCGAGGCCCGGGCCCGCGGGGAGCATGCGCACGGCGTCGCGCGGCCCGCACGATCGTTCAAGACCCTCACCCGCCAGACCTGCCAGCCTGTCGTCCATGACGATAGCCGATCCTTCGATACCCGCGGCAGAAGCGCGCATCCGCTTCGATACCAAGTTCGTGGTCGTGGTGCGAGACGACCTCGCCGTCTGGCAGAAGCTGAACGTCGCCGCTTTCCTCGCAGGCGGGACCGCCGGCGCCGAGCCGCAACTGGTCGGCGAGCCCTACCGCGACGCCTCGGACAAGGTCTATGGCCGGCTGGTGCGCCAGCCGATCCTGGTCATGACCGGCAGCGGCGCGGAGATCGCGACCGCCGTGCGCAGGGCAAAGGAACGCGGCCTCCTGCCCTCGATCTACACCCACGCGCTGTTCTCGACCGGCCACGATGCCGCCAACCGCGCCGCTGTGGCGGCGGTCGCGACCGAGGCGCTCGACTTTGTCGGCATGGCCGTGCACGGCGACCGCAAGGAGATCGACAAGGTGACGAAGGGCCTGAAACTGCATCCGTGACGCCGCTTTCGAGCGAAGCCGTCGCCGCGCGCGGCTCGCATGCGCGGATGGATGAGCCAACGCGACAGCCGTCCCCCATATTCCGGAACGGGCGGCGACGGCAGGGCGTTCATCCAATGAACGCCCCATACCGCCCGTCAGGAGCCGCCATGTCCTCCGATTTCCGTGACAACGCCGCCGAGAGCCGCTTCGAGCTCGCCGAGAGCGGCCATCTCGCCTTCGCCGACTACCGCCGGCAGGAGAACCTTCTTGTCATCGACCATGTCGAGGCGGCGGTCCCTCTGCGCGGCACCGGTTCTGCCGGCCGCCTCATGGAGGAGGTGGTGAAGGTCGCGCGCTCCGAGGAGCGCCGGATCGTGCCGCGCTGCGGCTACGCGGCGGGGTGGCTGCGGCGGCACAAGGAACATGCCGAGATTCTCGCGTAGTCAGGCAGCGATCCCCTACCCCGCCATCTTGCCGGGATTCATGATGCCCGCGGGGTCGACCGCCAGCTTCAGCGAGGCCATCAGCGCCAGCGCCGCATCGCCGTGCTCGGCGGAGAGATATTTCATCTTGCCCTGCCCGACACCATGTTCGCCGGTGCAGGTGCCCTCCATCGCCAACGCCCGCTCGACGATGCGGCCCATGAAGGCCTTGCAGCGCTCGACGCTCTCGGGATCGCTCTCGTCCATCAGCGGCAGGACGTGGAAATTGCCGTCGCCGACATGGCCGACGATCGGCGCGATCAGGCCGTTCTCCTCGATATCCCTCTTCGTCGCGTCGATGCACTCGGCAAGGCGCGAGAGCGGCACGCAGACATCGGACGACTGGCCCTTCCAGCCAGGCTTCAGCGCCAGCGCCGCCCAGTAGGCGTCGTGGCGCGCCTGCCAGAGCCGGGTGCGGTCCTCAGCCCTCGCGGCCCACTGGAAATCGCCCGCGCCGTAATCGTCGGCGATGGCGCGGAAGCGTTCGACCTGCTCGGCGACGCCAGCCTCCGTGCCATGGAACTCCAGCAGGAGCAGCGGCTTCTCCGGCAGCGACAGCTTCGAATAGGCGTTCACCGCCCTGACCTGCACTTCGTCCAGCAGCTCGATGCGCGCCATGGGAATGCCGGTCTGGATCGCGACGATGGTCGCGTCCGCCGCATTCTTCACGGACGGGAAGGAACAGGTCGCCGCCGAGATCGCCTCAGGTATGCCGTGCAGCTTCAGGGTGATCCGGGTGATGATGCCGAGCGTGCCCTCCGAGCCGACGAATAGGCGCGTCAGGTCGTAGCCCGCCGAGCTCTTCCGGGCGCGCCGCGCGGTCTCGATCACCTCGCCCGAGGGCAGCACCACCTCCAGCGCGATGACATTGTCCTTCATCGTGCCGTAGCGCACCGCATTGGTGCCGGAGGCGCGGGTCGCGGCCATGCCGCCGATGGAGGCATCGGCGCCGGGATCGATGGGGAAGAACAGGCCCATGTCGCGCAGGTGCTCGTTGAGCTGCTTGCGGGTGACGCCCGGCTGCACCACCACGTCCAGGTCCTCGGCATGGACCTCGACAATGGCCTTCATGGCGGAGGTGTCGACGGATATGCCGCCATAGGGCGCGTTGACGTGGCCCTCCAGCGAGGATCCGGTGCCGAAGGGGATGACCGGCACGCCATGGCGCGAGGCGATGCGCATGACCTCGACGCAATCCTGCGTCGATTCGGCGAAGACCACCACGTCCGGCGGCTGGTTCGGGATCCAGGTCAGCGTATGGGCGTGCTGCTCGCGTACCGCCTGCGACGTCACGGCGCGATTGCCGAAAGCCGCATGAAGGTCGGCGATGGCGGCAGACAAGGCGGCGGGTTCCGGGCGGGCGCGGACAGGGCTTGCGGACATGGGCTGACCTCCGATGCGTCGGCCGGCTCGCCCGGCCTGTCGTTATCGGGCGGGGACTTTAGGGGGCGGAGAGGTCCTGGGGAATCCCCCGGCACGCGGCGCTGCCCGCCGCACGGCCGATTGCCGCGGCGCCGAGGCTTCGCTAATCGACGGCCATGAGCGCTTTCGACCTCTGCCCCGACACGGGCCTGCCGATCACCCCGCCGATGACGGTCCGGCCGGAGATGATCGACTATAACGGCCACGTGAACGTCGCCTTCTACGTCAAGCTGTTCGACGAGGGGCTGGATCTGCTGTTCGAACGGATCGGGCTTTCGGAAGCCTACGTGAAGACGCGCAACATGAGTTTCTTCGCGCTGGAGGCGCATGTGCGCTACCTGCGCGAGGTGCATCTCGGCGACCCCGTGCAGGTGCGTCTCCAGGTCCTCGATCTCGACGAGAAGCGCATCCACTACTGGATGGAGCTCATCCACGCCCAGGAGCGCTGGCTCTCGGCGACGATGGAATCCATCTCGCTGCACATCGACATGGGCAACCGTCGCGGGGCGCCCTTTCCGCCCGACATCATGGCGCCGCTGTCGGAATGGCACGCCATGACGACAAGGCGCGGCCGGCCGGAAGGTGTCGGGCAGACGATCGGCATCCGCCGGAAGGCTTGAGCCTTCAGCGGCCGAAGGGCAGCGTGTAGGACCCGCCGAGCGTGGTCAGGATGCCGGCGCGGCGAACTTCGTCGGCCGAGATCGAGTTCAGCGCGGCGCGGGCGGCGCGCTCGGCACGGATGCGGCGGAACTCGCGCCAGGCCCCGGCGAGAACGGACAGAAACATCTTGGATACTCCCTGGTGGCGCAGCCACCGACGAAAGAGCCCCGCACATGGCGGGGCCCCGGACAGTCCTGATGGACGAAAAGCCTCAGAGGCTGGTCATCATCGAGCGGGTACGGCGAATCATCTGGTCGCGCGTCATGCCGAGCCTGGAGAGCTCGCCATCGGTCAGATGGGCCAGATAGCCGTTCACGTAGGTCCTGGCGCGCAGTTCCTGCGCATCCACGATCGCATTCCAGAGCGTGCGCCAGAAACCAGTCTTCGACGTCGCGGACGCGACGGGAGCGGTCTTGCCGGCCACGGCCGAAACGGTGTCGATCTTGTCGAGTGCAATGGTAGCCATGGTGGTCTCCTCTGAAAGAGCGGGCGACCTCGAGGCTTCCTCCCTTTCGACAGGGCTCAATTTATTGCAGTGCAGCGAAATGAGTAGATTGTGCGCTGCACAATCAGCATTGCAGCCAGCGCATGGCTTTCGGAAATGATCCGTTAACCGGCTGTAACGGCAAGATTATTTCACAAGTTCGAACCACTCGTCCTCGGTCATCACGATGACGCCGAGATCGCGCGCCTTGTCGAGCTTCGAGCCGGCTCCGGGACCGGCCACGACATAGTCGGTCTTCCTGGAAACCGAGCCTGCGACCTTGGCTCCGAGACGCTCGGCCATGGCCTTGGCCTCGTCGCGCGTCATCTTCTCCAGCGATCCCGTGAAGACCACGGTCTTGCCGGCGACCGGCGTGTCGGCCTTCGGCTTCTCGGCCTCCTGCACATCGAGCTCGGCGACGAGGCGCTCGACCATGGCGCGGTTGCGCGGCTCGCGGAAGAAGTTGGCGAGGGCATCGATCACGGCATCGCCGATCTGGTCGAGCGAATCGAGCTCGTGGCGGGCTTCCACGTCGCCATCGGCGAGCTTCACGGCCGCGTCGTGGAAGGCGGCCCAGCTACCATAGGCGCGCGCGAGCACCCGCGCCGTGGTCTCGCCGACATGGCGGATGCCGAGCGCCGCGATGACCCGGTCGAGCGCCACCGTGCGGCTCTTCTCGATGGCGTCGAACAGATTCTTGGTGGAGAGCGCGCCGAAGCCCTCCTTGTCCTTGAGCTTCTTCAGGTTTTCGGCGTCGCGCTTTGCCAGCGTGAAGATGTCGGCGGGCTCGCGGATCCGCAGGTCCTCGTCGTCGAAGAAGAACGGCAGTCGCTCCGCGCCGAGGCCCTCGATGTCCAGAACGCGGCGCGAGACGACATGCCGCAGGCGCTCCACGGCCTGCGCCGGGCACGCGAAGCCGCCGGTGCAGCGCCTGACCGCCTCGCCTTCCTCGCGGACGGCCGGGCTGCCGCAGGCCGGGCAGGTCGCCGGGAACGAATAAGGCTTCGAATCCGCCGGCCGTTTGTCCGGCACGACGTCCAGCACCTGCGGGATGACATCGCCGGCGCGCTGGACGACCACAGTGTCGCCAACGCGGATATCGTGCTCGCGGAAGCGTGCGCCGTCGGTGCCGATGCCCTTGATATAGTCCTCGTTGTGCAGCGTGGCGTTCGAGACGACGACGCCGCCGACCGTCACCGGCCGGAGCTTGGCGACCGGGGTCAGCGCGCCGGTGCGGCCGACCTGGATGTCGATGGCATCGAGGAGGGTGGTCGCTTTCTCCGCCGCGAACTTGTGCGCGATCGCCCAGCGCGGCGAGCGCGAGACGAAGCCGAGGCGCGCCTGCAGCAGGAGGTCGTCGACCTTGTAGACCACGCCGTCGATGTCGTAGCCGAGGGTCGCACGCTTCTCGCCGATCATCCGGTAATGGGCGAGCAGTTCCTCGGCGTTCTCGCAGACGACGGTGAGTGGATTTACGGGGAAGCCGAGCTCCCTGAACCACGCGACCATGCCCGACTGGGTGTCGCGGGGACGTGCGGGCGCGATCTCACCCCAGGTATAGGCGAAGAAATGCAGCGGCCGCTGGCGGGTGATCTCCGGGTCGAGCTGGCGCAAGGAGCCCGCCGCGGCATTGCGCGGATTGGCGAAGAGCGGCAGGCCCTTCTCCTCCTGCCGCTGGTTGATGCGGCGGAAATCCTCGTGGGAGAGATAGATCTCGCCGCGCACTTCCAGCACCTCGGGCGCGCCCTTCAGCACCTGCGGCACCTCGCCGATGGTGCGGATATTGGCGGTCACGTCCTCACCGACCGCGCCATCGCCGCGGGTGGCTGCGACTGTCAGGCGGCCGTTCTCATAGCGGAGCGAACAGGACAGGCCGTCGATCTTCGGCTCGGCGGTCATGGCCACGGGGGCGTCCGGCCCGAGACCGAGGAAACGGCGGACCCGCCCGACGAAATCCGTCACCTCCTCCTCCGCGAAGGCGTTGGACAGCGACAGCATGGGGACGGCGTGCGTCACCTTGCGGAACTTGGACGAGGGTGCGGCGCCGACCCTCTCCGTCAGGCTGTCGGCCGATTTCAGCGCCGGAAAGGCCGCTTCCAGCGCCTCGTAGCGGCGGCGCAGGGCGTCATAGTCGGCATCCGTCAGGGTCGGCGCATCGTCCTGGTAATAGAGCCGGTCGGCCTCCGCGATGGCCTCGCCGAGACGCTCGTGCTCGGCGCGCGCCGCGTCGGCGGACAGCGTCTCGGCAAGGGCATCGGCGGCGGGTTTCGACTTGGACATGGCAGGCTCGACGGGTGATCGGACGGTTATGCGCTGGCCTCGTCATGCCCCGCCTTCGGCTCGGCATCCACGAGTTTGTCCGGCGACGGACCGGCGGGGACGATAAAGACGTGGATGGCCGCGACAAGCCCGGCGATCATGCCGGTGGCAGCAGCCCTATTCGACGATGCCGAGCCGGATGCCCTGCGACGCGCCCTCGCGGATGATCGCCTCGCTGGACGGCCACCAGTACGAGAGGATGCCGGTGACGCCGTGGCGGCGCAGGGCGGCCGGCGTCGCGGTCCATTCGTCGGCGAGCGAGCGCACGCCCGAGCGCGGATCGCGGAGGTAGGGCGGGTCGTAGGTGATCGAGCCCTCGACGCCGATCTCGCGGAAAAAGGCGCGGGTGAGCACCAGAAGGTCGCGCTCCTCGCCCTCGCCGAACAGGCCGCCGAAGGCCCCCGGCGCGATGCCGCCGTGGAAGATGACGAGCGAATTCGGCGCGACCGCCTTGGTGCGCGCGGCGGGAAAGAGAAAATTCGCGCAGGAGGAGATGCAGCGGCGCTGGACGATGAGCAGCAGACCACGGGCGCGGACGGCGCGTGCGAGACGCACGGAGGCCGTCACCTCGCCGCCGTCGGAGGTGACGACCATGGCGGTGAGCGAGCGGTCGGCGAGCAGCCGCGCGGCGGCCTCCGCGCTGTCGCGATCGATATCGCCGGAAAAGCACAGCGTGGTGCCGGCGACGCGGATCGGCGCGCCGGGCGCGGCCTCGCAGGCACGGACGGGATCGGTGACGGATGCGGGCTGGGCGAGCGCGGGAGCCGCGAAAGTCGCCCCAAGAACGAGGAAAGTGAGTGCCAGAAAGCCCCTCACCCTTCCCTCTCCCCGCTTGCGGGGAGAGGGAGACTTCAACGCCGGCGCAGGAATTCGGTCGTGGGTGCCAAGCACAGCCCCAGGGCGTCTGGACGCGACGCCAACGCCCCCTCTCCCCGCTTGCGGGGAGAAGGAAGGGTGAGGGGCCGGTTCGAAGCCGGAGACGGGTAAAACCATTCCCCAACAACCACACGCCGATCACGGCGTTCCGATGGCGCGGTCAACCGACCTTGAGCAGCTTCTCGGCCGCGGCCCGCGCCTCGTCGGTGATGGTCTCGCCGGCGAGCATGCGGGCCAGCTCCTCGCGGCGCAGGTCGAAGCCGAGCGGTTTCACGCGCGTCGCGGCGCGCTGGCCGGTCGTCTCCTTGGCGATCAGGTAATGGCGCGTGGCGCGCGCGGCCACCTGCGGCGCGTGGGTGACCGAGAGCACCTGCACCTTGCCGCCGAGCCGGGCGAGGCGCTGCCCGATGGCATCCGCCACCGCACCGCCGACGCCGGTGTCGATCTCGTCGAAAACGAGGGTCGGCGCCGAGCCCTGATCGGCCAGCACCACCTTCAGCGCCAGCATGAAGCGGGACAGTTCGCCGCCCGAGGCGACCTTCATCATCGGGCCCGGCCGCGTGCCGGGATTGGTCTGGACCCAGAACTCGGCGCGGTCGATGCCCTCCGGCCCTTCGGTCTCCGAGGCGACCTCGGTCGTGAAGCGGGCACGATCAAGCTTCAGAGGGCCGAGTTCGCCGTTGACGGCGGTGTCGAGCTTCTTTGCCGCGGTCTTGCGCCTGGCGGAGAGCGCGGCCGCGGCCTTGGCGTAGATGGCCTCGGCCTCGCCGGCAGCCTTGCCGAGCGCAACGAGACGGTCCTCGCCGGCATCGAGGGCGGCGACATCGGCGACATAGCGCTCGGCGAGTTCCGAAAGCCCGTCGACCGGCACGGCATATTTGCGCGAGGCGGCGCGCAGGGCGAACAGCCGCTCCTCGATGCGTTCCAGTTCGCGAGGGTCAAATTCGGCGGCGCGCTGGGCGGCCTCAACGGCGGCGCGGGCATCCTCGATCCGGTCCAGCGCCTCGCCGAACGCCTTGACGATCGGCTCGACGAGGGTAGGCGCCTGCGCGGCGCGGCGCTCCAGCCGCCGCCAGGCGGCGCCGAGCGAGGGAACGGCGGAGGTCGGGCCGGACAGCGCATCCATGGCCTCGGCAAGGTCGGCGGCGATCTTCTCGGAGGCCATCATGGCCTGCCGGCGCTCGGCGAGCTGTGCCTCCTCGCCCTGCTCGGGCCGCAGCTTCGACAGTTCCTCGACGGCGTGGCGGAGGAAGTCGCCATCGGCCCGCGCCTTGGCGAGACGGGCCTGCGCCTCCTCGACGGCCTTGCGCGCCTCGCGCCAGCCCTTCCACGCCGCGCGGACGGCATCCGCCTCCTTCGTCAGCCCGCCGAAGGCATCGAGCAGTGCCCGGTGCGCTTCCGGCTCCACCAGCGCCCGGTCGGCGTGCTGGCCGTGGATTTCGACCAGCGCCGCACCGATGGCGCGCAGCACCTGCACGCTCGCCGCCTGATCGTTGACGAAGGCGCGGGTACGCCCGTCGGCGAGCTGAACACGGCGCAGGATCAGGTCGCCCTCGGTGTCGAGGTCGGCTTCGGCCGCGATCTTGCGGGCGGGATGGGCGAGCGGCACGTCGAAGACGGCGGTCACCTGCCCCTGCTCCTGCCCATGGCGGACGAGCGTCGCGTCGCCGCGCGCGCCGAGCGCCAGCGATGTCGCGTCGAGCAGGATGGATTTGCCCGCGCCGGTCTCGCCGGTCAGCACCGACAGGCCCTCGGCGAAGGTCAGATCGAGCCGGTCGATCAGGACGATGTCGCGGATCGAAAGCTGGACGAGCATGGGGCTGTTCGCAGATTCCCGGCGAGCGGCAAGACGCGCCGGATTCGGCGCTGGACGACGCCCTCTGCCTTATCGCGAACGGGACGAGAACGGAAGGCCGTCAGCCGGTAATGCGGCGCATGGCGCGGCTGATCCAGGAACCGGTATCCTCGCGCGGCGTCAGCCCCTGGCCCTGGATGAGCGCGTAGCTGTCCTTGTACCACTGGCTGTCCGGGAAGTTGTGACCGAGGACCGCTGCTGCGGTCTGCGCCTCGTTGACGATGCCGAGCGCCATGTAGCACTCGACGAGGCGGGCGAGCGCCTCCTCGACATGGCGGGTCGTCTGGAACTGGGAGATGACCGTGCGGTAGCGGTTGATCGCGCCGGTATACTGGCGGCGCTCGAGATAATAGCGCGCCACGTTCATCTCGCGGCCGGCGAGCTGGTCGCGGGCAACCTCGATCTTGCGGCGGGCGGCGGTGGCATATTCCGACTGCGGCCACTTGCGCGTGACCTCCTCGAGAATCACCAGAGCACGCTCGGTGCGAGCCTGATCGCGCTGCACGTCCGGAATCTGGTCGTACTGCGCCGCGCCCATCAGATATTGCGCGTAGGCCGCGTCGTTAGAGCCCGGATGGAGCTGCACGTAGCGACGCGCCTGATTGACGGTCTCTTCGTAGTCCTGCGCCTCGTAATAGGAATAGGCGGCCATGATGAGCGCGCGCTTGGCCCATTCCGTATAGGGATGGGTGCGGTCGATCTCCATGAACTTCAGCGCCGCGCGCCGCCAGTCGCGGCGGTTCTGCAGCGCGATGCCTTCGTTGTAGAGCTTCTCGGCCGGCTCGTCCGGCAGGTTCGACGGATCGGGACCGGCGAAGAGATTGCCGAAGGACGGCATGCCGGAGCAGGCGCCCAGCGGCAGGGAAATGGCCATGACGGCTGCGAGGATGAGGGCGCGGGCGCCGATGCCACGCGCAGGCTTCACCGAGCCGCCGATCTCCCCGAGACGCTTCTGCAAGGTCACGAACCTTCCCCGAACCACGTTATCATGCAGGCCCGAAGGCCCGGCACGGCTCATAACCGAATTTGCAAGGCAGGGCTATTGCCCGGCGGCCACGTTCTGAACAGGAGTTGAGGCCAGATTGCGGCAGCTCAGTTGGCATCCGGCCCGTAGGCCGGCACCGCGACGCCGAGATCGGCATGGCCGCGCTCGCGGCGCACGACCGGCTCGACGAAGGCGAAGGCTGTCGGATCGGCGAACAGCGCCTCGATCAGCTTGACGTTCATGCGATGGCCGCCGCGGAACGACCGGAAACGGCCGATGATCGGGGCGCCCGCCAGCGACAGGTCGCCGACGGCGTCGAGCAGCTTGTGGCGGACGAATTCGTCGCGGAAGCGCAGGCCCTCGGGGTTGAGGATGCGGTCGTCGCCGACGACGACGGTGTTCTCGAGCGAGGCGCCGAGAGCGCGATTGGCAGCCCAGAGCTTGGTCACGTCCTGCATGAAGCCGAAGGTGCGGGCGCGGGCGACCTCGCGGCGGAAACCGCTGGCGTCGAGGTCGAGGGTGCAGACCTGACGGCCGACGAGAGCGTTATCGAAATCGATCTCGACTTCCAGCTTGAGGCCGCGGTTCTGGCTGCCGGCCTCGTGCGGGTGGAGTTCGACACAGCCGCGCTCGGTCTCGAGCACGACGGATTTGAGGACCTTGATCGCCTTGCGGGTCGCGGCGAGCTGGCGGAGGCCGACCTGGTCGATGGCGGCGACGAAGGGCGCCGCCGAACCGTCGAGGATCGGCATTTCGGCGCCGTCCACCTCGACGAGGCAGTTATCGACGCCGAGGCCGGCAAGCGCGGCCATCAGGTGCTCGATGGTGGCGACGCCACCGCGCTCGGGCTGGCCGAGGACCGTGGAGAGGTCGGCGGACGAAACATTGCGGAAGATTGCGGGAATCTCGACGTGGTCCTGGTCGGACCGCAGGAAGCAGATGCCGGTGCCGGCTTCGGCGGGGTGCAGCGTGACGGAAACCGAAGCGCCGGAATGGACGCCGATGCCGTCAAGCTGGACGGACTCGCGAAGCGTTGTCTGCCTGGCAGTCTTCATTTCCAACCGTCTCTGCCATCAGCCAGATCGCGCCATGGACGCTTCGGGTTGATGACCCCTACATGACCTCGCCGCCCAGGCTCCGATATCCGTTGTCCGGTTCGGATCTTGCTGCGGCGCAACCGAATCGCCGCGAAGATTCGTCCTGGGTCGACGGCGCGGACCATAGACAGGCCCACCGTGAGGGCCAAGTCACGCTTTGTGTCCGACTGTTACCAAAATTCGGTCGCATTTTCGCGAAGCTGTTAACAGGATAAAAAGTCCGTGTTAACAAAAGCTTACCCGGGTGCACCGCACCCGGGTAATGTGATCTTCTGCAAGATTCTGCAACAATTGGGCGGAGCGGCCGCCTGCCTTCAGTTCGCCTGGCGGCGGAGGAAGGCCGGAATGTCCAGATGATCGTCCTCGGAGCGCGGCTGCTGCGCTGCGGGACGGCCATGGATGTCGAGGCCGGCCGGATCGCGGCGCATCTGCGGGGCCGGCGCGCGCGCGCGCGGGGGGGCGGGCGCGCGGGCGGGCTGAACCGGCTGGACCGCCCGCGGCATCGGCGCGGGGGCCGGCTCGGCATCCGCCTTGCGGGTGAAGCCGATCGACTGGAGCTTCTCCATCAGCGAGGTGCGCTTCTTCTCCACCGGATTGTCGACGGCGCGCTGCTGGACAACCGGCTCCGAACGGATCTGGTCACGCACGACGCGCGGCAGTTCGTCGGCCGTCGGCATGCGCACGGGGCGCATCGGCTTCTCGGCCGCCGGCGGGATGAAGTCGTGGGCCGGCAGCGGCACGTCGCGCGGCGGCATCAGCGGCGCGTCGAGCTCCACCGGGGCCTCACGGAACAGCGCCGGCCTCGCCGCAACCGGCTGGAGGACGACCTCGGCCTCGGTGACGACCGGCGCGGGAGCCGGGGCCTCGGCCACGGGGGCCGGGGCAGGCTCGGCGGCGCGGGTCTCGACCACCGGCGCGGCGGCCGGGGCCGGCTGGGCCATCTGGCCGATGCGCTGGGCGCTCTGCTTCAGCCTCGCGGTCATCTCGGCGATGGTCGGCTGCACGGCCTGCGCGGCGAGATCGATGCCGGTGGCGACGACCGAGACGCGGATGGTGCCGTCGAGAGCGCTGTCGAAGGTCGCGCCCAGGATGATGTTGGCTTCCGGATCGACCTCCTCGCGGATGCGGGTCGCCGCCTCGTCCACCTCGAAGAGGGTGAGGTCGTTGCCGCCGGTGATCGAGATGAGCAGGCCGCGGGCGCCCTTCATCGAGGTCTCGTCGAGCAGCGGATTGGCGATGGCTGCCTCGGCCGCGGTGATCGCCCGGCGCTCGCCGGTCGCCTCGCCGGTGCCCATCATGGCCTTGCCCATATCGCGCATGACGGCGCGCACGTCGGCGAAGTCGAGGTTGATCAGGCCTTCCTTGACCATCAGGTCGGTGATGCAGGCGACGCCCGAATAGAGCACCTGGTCGGCCATGGCGAAGGCGTCGGTGAAGGTGGTCTTCTCGTTCGCCACCCGGAACAGGTTCTGGTTCGGGATGACGATCAGCGTGTCGACCGACTTCTGCAGCTCGATGATGCCGGCATCCGCCGTCTTCATGCGGCGCACGCCCTCGAAGTGGAAGGGCTTGGTCACGACGCCGACGGTGAGGATGCCGAGCTCGCGGGCGACGCGGGCGATGACCGGGGCAGCGCCCGTGCCGGTGCCGCCGCCCATGCCGGCGGTGATGAAGGCCATGTGCGAGCCGGTGAGCTGGTCACGGATCTCGTCCATGACCTCCTCGGCCGCCGCAGCGCCGACTTCCGGGTGCGAACCCGCGCCGAGGCCGGACGTGACCGCGAGGCCCATCTGGATGATGCGCTCGGCCTTGGCCGAGGACAGCGCCTGCGCGTCGGTGTTGGCCACGACGAAGTCGCAGCCCTGCAGGCCGCCCTCGATCATGTTGTTGACGGCGTTACCGCCCGCACCGCCGACGCCGAACACGGTGATCCGGGGCTTCAGTTCCCGAATGTCGGGCATCTTCAGGTTGATGGTCATGGGGAGCCTCGTTCGAATCACTCGCGCGACAGCCACGTCGCTTGTCTAACTCAGGTTGCGCAGCCGGTGGCACCGGCCTTGCCATTTTTTTCGCCCGGTTCGCCAAGGGGTGCGGACCGGACGCATGTCAGAAACTGTCCCTGATCCATCGGCCGACACGGTTGAAGTAGCCGTCCGTACCGGTGGCGGCGAAGAAGCGCCGCTGCGGCTCGAAATGCTCCATCCCTGCGATCTGCGGATAGACGGTGAGGCCGACGGGCGCGGCAAAGGGCGGACCCTTGGCGCTGTCGGGAAGGCCGGTAATGCCGACCGGGCGGGCGACCCGCACCTGACGGCCGAAGACCTGCGCGGCGAGATCGGCAAGGCCGGGAAGCTGTGCCCCGCCGCCGGTCAGCACGACGCGGCGGCCGGCCTCGGCGGCGGCGCCCGCGGCGGTCAGCCGGTCGCGCACCATTTCGAGAATCTCGTCGATGCGCGGGCGGATGATGCGGATCACCTGCGCGCGCGTCACGGAATGGGGAATGTCGCGGTCGTCCTCGGAGATGGACGGCACCGTGATGATGTCGCGCTCGTCGGATTTGGCGGCGAAGCAGGCGCCGTTCAGCACCTTGATGCGCTCGGCGTCCGACAGGCGGGTCGAGAGGCCGCGGGCCAAATCCATCGTGACGTGGTGCGAGCCGACCGCGACGGCGTCGGCATGGACGAAATGGCCGCCGGCGAAGACGGAGAGCGTCGTGGTGCCGGCGCCCATGTCGAGGCAGACCGTGCCGAGTTCGGCCTCGTCGTCGGTCAGCACCGACAGGCCGGAGGCGAGCGGGGCGGCGACCAGCGCCTCGACGGTGAGGTGGCAGCGCTCGACGCAGAGCATCAGGTTGCGCGCGGTCGCCATGTCGCAGGTGACGACGTGCATATCGACCCCGAGCGAGGAGCCGAGCATGCCGCGCGGGTCCTTGATGCCGCGGGTCTCGTCCAGGCGGAAGCCGATGGGCATGGAGTGCAGTACCGCCCTGCCCTGCCGGATCGAATGGTCGGAGGCGGCCTGGAGGACACGGTGCAGGTCGTGGTCCTGCACCCGCGGAGCCTGGCAGGTAACGCGCGCCTCGTATTGCTCGGAGCCGAGCCGGCCGGCCGAAACCGTGACAACGACGCGGTCGACCTGAACCTCGGCCATGCGCTCGGCGGCGTCCACCGCCTGCCGGATGGCGGCTTCGGCCTTCGCCATGTCGGCGACGGAGCCGGCCTTCATGCCGCGGGCGCGGGTGTGGCCGATGCCGAGGATCTCCGCCTTGTGCGTGCGGTTCGGCAGGATGTCCGAACCCTCGCGCGGGCGCAGCTTGACGATCATGCAGACGATCTTGGACGTGCCGATGTCGAGCACGCACATGATGGCGGACCGCTTCGGAGACAGCGGCCGCATGCGCGGCGTCAGGCCATGACGGAAGGGGCTCGTCATGTGCGCTGACCCTGGGCTGCGCGGCGGCGGGCCCGCTCGCGGTCACGATCGCGCAGCGCAGCCTCGTGCGCCTTCATGGCATCCTCGGACAGCCGCACCGTGACGCGGTCCGGCACGCGCATGTCGATGGAGGCCACGTCGCGGGTCATCAGCCGGCGCTCGGCGTCGAGCCGGGCGAGATCGGCCATGGCGCGGTCCATGTTCTCGTCGGGAAGGCGCACGTCGATGCCGTTCTTCAGCACGAGGTTCCAGCGACGCTCGGCGACCAGAACGGCCGCGCGGACCGAACGCGCGACATGGGGGTGATCGCCGAGCAGGCCGACGATCTCGCGGGCACGGGTCTCGGCGCCCTTGCCGACCAGCAGGGGCAGGCCCTGGAAGCGCTGATCGAGGTGGTCGAGAATGACCGTGCCGTCGGCGGCGATGACATGGATGCGGCCCTCGCGCTGCCACAGCGCGAAGGGCTCCCGCTCGACCACGGAGACCAGCAACTGGTCGGGATAGAGCTTCTGGATGCTGACGTCGGCGATCCAGGCATTGGCCTTCAGGCGCGCGCGCGCCTGATCGGGATCGAAGAACAGGACCGAGGACGAGGGCGTGATGCCGGCGACATCGAGGATCTGGTCGTGGCTCATCTGGCGGTTGCCGGTCAGCTTCACGCCGCGAACCTGCATGCCGGCCGCATTGGCCATCGAATCACCGATGCCGATCAGGAAGCCGTTGACCGCCGGCCAGTGGCCGCCGCGCTGCACGCCGTAGAGGCCGGTGGCGGCGAACAGGGCCAGCGACGCGAAAAGCCCGGCCCGGCGCGGGATGTGCAGGTTGAAGATACGAATCGAGACGCGGCGCATGAAGAGAGCGAACCCGCCCCGACGGGCAAAGGGATCGCGTTCCTCGGCCGCGCGCCGGTCCCGCCGCTCGCCGGCAGCCGCGAACGCGTCCGCCCCGGCCCCGGAGAGCCTGGCGATCAGCGATCGAGAGAAGCGTCCTGCACCATCCATTCGACCAGCTCGGCGAACGATATTCCTTCGTGAGCGGCCATATCGGGGACGAGCGAAGTCCCGGTCATCCCGGGCTGCGTGTTGACTTCCAGACAGACGAGCGCCCCGGTTCCCCCGGGCGTGTCGTCGTATCGGAAGTCCGCACGGCTGACCCCTTTACAGCCGAGCGCCTGATGCGCTGCGAGGGACAGTCTTTGGACCTCAGAGTAAATATTTGGTTTAAGCGGCGCCGGAATCAGGTGCTGGGAGCCCCCCGGCGCATATTTCGCGTCATAGTCGTAGAACGTGCCGGCATATGTAATCTCGACCACGCCGAGCGCGCGGTCGCCCATGACGGCGCAGGTCAGCTCCTTGCCCGCGATGAAGGGCTCGACGAGGACCGTCTCGCCGAGCACCCATTCGGTCGAGTGAAGCTCCTGCGGCGGGTGCTCGTGTTCGCGCGTCACGATGAACACGCCGAGCGAGGAGCCGTCCGTGTTCGGCTTGATCACATAGGGCCGCGGCAGCAGGTGCTCGCGGGCCGCCTCGCGCCGGGAGACGATCAGGCCGCCCGGCACCGGAACGCCCGCGCCGGCCATGATCTTCTTGGCCATCGCCTTGTCCATGGCGAGCGCCGAGGCCATGACGCCCGAATGGGTGTAGGGGATCGCCATGACCTCCAGGATGCCGGACAGCGTGCCGTCCTCGCCCGGCCGGCCATGGGTGACGTTCAGCGCTACGTCGGGCCGCAGTTCGGCCAGTTTCTGAGCGACATCGCGGCCGACATCGACGCGGGAGACCCGGTAGCCCAGCGATTCCAGCGCATCCGCGCAGGCCCGTCCGGAATTGAGCGACACCTCGCGCTCGGCGGACCAGCCGCCATAGAGGACGGCGACATGCGGTTTGGTCATGGTTTCGTTCCGTCCAGCCCTATGGTGCGTCAAGCGATGAAGGAGTGGAGCCTGTCCGCGACGGCAGCCGTGTCGGCCGCAGACAAACTTCCGATGATTCTGAGGATTCGACCGGGCTCGATACAGGCGATCTTTGCCGGGCGGACAAAAGACGGGTGCGAAAGTCCGACCGCGGCGTGATCCGAAATCGCGACAACGGCGGCCGGATCGCCCCGCCCGATGCTGGTGATCATGACGAGCCAGACGAAGCCCTGAGACAAGACGCGATCGTTCGAGACCACCAAAGCCGGGCGGCGCTTTTCCGCCAGCCGATCCGCATGGGGGAACGGGACGACGACGACCGCTCCTGCCTTCAGATCGGCGAGATCAAAGGTCGGCATAGGCTGCATCGTCCTCCGGGGTCGCCCACTCCGTGAAGGCGATGAAGGGATCGTCGACGAAGTCTTCCTCCTTCTCGATGATCACTGCCTTGTCGGTCATCACATAGCGGACCTTGTCACCCGGCCCCAGTTTCAGACGCTCGCGCACGGCACGCGGAAGGACCGTCTGGCTCTTCGACGAAAGCCGGGAGACATGAATCCTGGACGGTTGACGGGCCATTGCATGCTCCTGTCGACGCTCGCTCCCCAATCTAGGCCTGC